>Ga0224545_1000018_pt1 | contig 60632 bp, 54 predicted proteins | sample 714P12024metaG_FD_179906 | JGI IMG/M metagenome (GOLD analysis project Ga0224545, IMG submission 179906) | Peat soil microbial communities from Stordalen Mire, Sweden - 717 P1 20-24 | ecosystem: Environmental > Terrestrial > Soil > Wetlands > Peat | place: Sweden: Norrbotten County, Stordalen... | reverse complement strand
AAATTCCCCCGGCAAACTCAATGAGCCCGGTGCCAATGAGGTTTCGCACGCCTTCGACATCGCTCATGATGCGCGAGACCAGGACGCCGGTTTTGTTTGCGTCGTAGAACGATACGGGCAAGCGCCCGACATGCGCCTGAACCTTGACGCGAAGTTCCGTAATCATGCGCTGCGAGGATTTCGAAAGGAGCTGCGTCAGCGCATACGATGTGAGGCCTTGAACGATTGTCGCTGCGACCACGGCAATCACGATCGGCAATAAGAGGTTTATTTGTTTTTTGGTAATGACGTCGTCCACGAGGTATTTTGTGGAAGCAGGGAGTATCAACCCGGACGAGCGGTTGATAATCATCAATACGAAGCCAAGCGCGAGAATTGTGCGCCTTGGTTTTAGGAGCGCCAGGACGTCGGGCAGGAGTTTCCAGTCGAACTTCGGCTTCGCGGATTTGCCGGCTGCGCCAGGCTTATTTTCAGAGGCCATAGAATTTGGAAATTACTGAGCTAGTCGTTAGATGCTGAGCCTCACTGGAAGACTCTACCTTGCTCAGCCGCCCGGTCAATAGAACACCGTAAACTTCCGAGACAAACCACCTGGCAAAAGCCGCGCGTTGTCCGCATCATTTGGTAGTGATAGACTTTTCGGATGCCAACCAAAAAGAAGGCCCGCAAGAAGACGACTTCCAAGAAAAGGACTCCGAAAAAGGTCCTAAAGAAAAAGGCAAAAGCTAAAAAACCGGCTCAGAAGAAACAGTCTATCCGCGCGGAAAGCTCCGTGCGCCGGAATGTTCCCGAACCTGCCGGCCGCACCAGCGAAGTGAATTCCGGCATGTACCGCCAAGGCCGCCGCGGCCTGGGGCCCAATGCCGGCGGACAATCCGGTGATATTCAAGGTTTGCCAAGGAAAGAAGACGTGGATTCCGAGAGCGTGGAAGAATTGGCGGAAGAGGGACAAGCCTTTGAGGCTGAAGTCGTGAGTGGCGTCGAGAATGCTCCGGACGCCGATCAAGGCGAAGTCAGGACCCACGAAGTTCCGGAAGACGACGTTCCGGGCGAATACCGAGACAAGCGCGAGAACGACTGACATTCTTCCCGGCCCGTCGGAGTCTGGAGTTTCAACCCGAAATAGTGGCGGAGACTGCGGCTTAATTTGCCGCAGCCCCTGCCGAGACAGTGTTGCCTTCGAATTCCTCTTTCGATGAAGCCTGCTTGCCGCGTTCGATCTCGATGCGGCCCTTGAAAAAGGCGCCGTCCTCGATGCTGATGCGGGCGGTAATCACGTCGCCGGTCACTGAGCCATCTTTCTTGATCTCCACGCGGTCGCTGGCGCGGAGGTTGCCGTGGACCTTGCCATACACCACCACTTCGCGCGCGATCACTTCCGAATTCAAATGCCCGGTGCGTCCCACGGTGAGGCGCTGGCCCTGAAGTGCAATAGGACCCTCTACCTTTCCGTCAACCTGCAAATCTTCTTCGCCCGAGATCTTGCCCTTGACCTCGATGCTTTCGCCAAGGCAGGCCACATTGCGCGCGGTCGGCGCGCTCTGCCGGGCAGGATAATTAGTGCCCGGAGATGCGGCTTGCGATGCCGGAGATAATGGCGTTGAAGGCGCCGGAGAATACCCTGGAGCTTCGCTTTGGGGCTGCTTTGTCCACATAATTTCGATCCTCCTTCGATGTCGTTGCGACGCGGAATCGGTCCCGGAGGACCAATGTAGATACACTGTAGGCGCGTGCTGCAAATCAAGGCAACGTCGAAAAGGTTCAGGCTTGCTTACTCCGGAAACTGACCGTCGGTACAGGTCGGAGAACGCGAGTGCCTCGCCAGCTTTAGAAGTTTGCCGGACTAGGAAGAAAAACTATCGAGCGCGGTGCGCTCATCGGGGAAGTCCGTGAATATACGGTGCAGGTTGGTCAAGCGCAATACTTCAGACGCGCGCGGGTTCAGATCCACAGCTCGCAGTTCGGCTCCATTTCTCCTCGCGGTGTAAAGACTGCGCACTAGCTGGCCTATTCCCGAGCTGTCTAGGTAGGACACGTCGCGGAAGTTCAGCAATACCTTGGTGCGCCCTTCCCGGAAAATATCGACTAACAGTTCATGAACGGCTTCGCCTTCCACATTGGTAAAGCTTCCGCGCACATCGACAACCGTGACGTCTCCCAACTGCCGCGTGTTCGCACTGAAATTCAAACAGGCCCCCCTAGGCTAGGAGAATATATTTTACCGTATGGTGGTCAGGAATATGAAATACGATGTGAATGCGCACAGGAGGTATATCGGCCAAAACGAAAAACCTGTGAACGGGGCCCGGTGCGGCTATGCGGAAAGTTCCGCCAACCAGGAGTCCAGTATCTTTAAGTGCTCGGCTGGCACGTCCACAAAAGCGACTCCCATTCCCATTCCGGGTTGAACGTATACGATTTTACCGGAAGTTTCGAAAACGCCTTGATCGCGGGAAATGTGTACTTCCAGTTTAGTGCCTTCCGGTAAGTTGATAAGGGTGTCTACGTAACAACCTTTGCGGCTGAGTTCGGAAATGCGCCCGGCGATTTTCGTGTCGGTCTCGGGTTCTCGAAGGACTGCGGTGGCAATTAGCGTAAAACGTGGAACTTCACGCTTATTGGTGTACTGTCCGCCTCCACCGGCAGGATTAGATGGGGTGCCCGAAAAAAAGCCCATGAGATACTCTCCCGTTGTGTTTCAGATTGGCACATTCGCGAACCCGCAGCCATCGTTGCGATGGCATGTGACACCTAAAATATACCTGAGCGCTTTGCACGACTAGATATGCCGCATTTGGCGCCGCGACTGGATTTTGCTTGGCATTGGAAGCAAGATATCGTGATCTGGTGAATTCTCGAGGCAACGCTCGGGACTTCCAAGATTATTAAATGAGTTGATTCACCGGGCAGATAGCTTTAGTCTCATTATCTTAGCTCTAAATACCTTGGCCATTCCCTATACCTAAAATTGGAAAAATTCATGAGGGCGCTCGCGCAACCGGGGGACCATCTCAGGGAGCTCCGAAACCGGCTCGGCGTTACTACTCGGGAGGTGGAGGAGCTTAGCCGGAAGATTGCCGAAGACCGGGGTAACGACGAGTTTTCCATCTCAAACGCGTGGCTCACCCAGCTCGAAAATAAGAATTCCGTTCCCAGTATCTACAAGCTGTTTAGTTTAAGCGTGATCTATCGTGCGAAATTCGTTGATTTGCTGAGCATATTTGGTGTGGAGCTCGAAGATAGCGTGCGGTATCACTCCAGTTTGCCGCTACACAACACCCATCTGGCTTCCATCGAAGTGGCGGATCGCGATAGAACGATTCGATTTCCGGTGCGCTTTGACCGCGGGTTCCACGTGGAGACAACCAGCTTGATTTCACGGATGGTTGAAGTATGGGGGGAAGTCCCGATTGCGCTGATTCAAAAGCTGGACGTGCGCAACTGCCAGTACGGATTCATCGGTATGGATGATCGCACAATGAATCCACTGCTGCGCCCCGGCTCGTTCGTGCAAATCGATAGCCATAGGAAGCGCGTAGCGGCCGCGGGATGGCGTACCGAGCTGGACCGGCCGATCTACTTCGTAGAGCTGCGGGAAGGCTATGCGTGCTCCTGGTGCGAAATTCGCGGATCGAATTTAACACTGATTCCGCATCCGCTTTCGGGTTGCCCAACCAGGCAATTTGCGCATCCCGGAGACGCGGAAATTATCGGACAGGTGACAGCTGTGGCGATGCGCCTAATCTCTGCGGGGAACGGCCATCCTGATGTGCCTCCCAAATTGCCAGCGCGACCCTGACGTTCGCGCACAGAAACTCCGCGGCGAGGGGATCGGTCGCTGCCGGCACGGCCACACGGTAAGGCTGAAGACTCTTCCACGCTGCGATGAAATCGCACACCGCAGCCTGTGTGGATTTGATATAGCGATCCAGCTGGCGAACCAAATCCTCGACGGAAGAGTCCAAAACCTGCCGGTACGATTCGCGGTGACAAAGCGCCAGCGCTTCGCAGGCCACCTCGTCGGAAAAGCGAGATGCCAAGCCATCGTGATAATACAGGCCGGTATTATAGTCGCGCGTGGATCCCAGGTAGATCATGCGTTCCAGGGGCGCAGGCATATGCGAAAGCGTCCGGCGCCGGAGGTCATCGGCCGCCAATTCAACATCTGTTCGGTTGATCGGAAGACTCATAAGTAATCACTTCACCTAGGCGCGATGACGCGCCGGATCGTTTTCAGCGGGATCGATTCCCTTCACGTTGAGGAACGCGAGAGAATTCTCCGAGATCAAACACACTCTGCCGGCCGCAGCAGCCGCAGTTCGCACCATTCCGGGAGCGGCGTAGGGTCCTCGCAGATAGAGCGCGATCTGAAGCAGGCGGCATGCCGTCAGAAGCCGGGCGAAATTCAGCGCCAGGCGGCTTTCCGTGGAAAAACTCAGCTGCGCATGCAACCGCGCGTGCCCTCTATGAAAACGCATCAAGTCCAGAACCGCGCTGCGCACCCGGCGCACCCAGGCCAAGGCGATGTTCTTACGGTCCTTAAGGAAAATAGATTGAACGTCCGGAGGCGCCGCCGAAAGTACATATTCCAGATCCTCTCTGGCGAAAATTCTCTGCACCAGGTCGTTCGGCAATAAGCCAAACTGCAACGAATCGAGCGTCTGCCTCGCTTCGCGGAGCTGTTGCGCGCTGCCTTCTGCCGATGGCTTCACGCGCCGGGCAAAGAAATAAAGCGATACGGCCAGAGCCAAGCCGACGACTAGCGAGATGATGAGCTGAATCATGGCTGTGACGTCCTGTCCAAGTGCTCCTGTATCGAACCCAGCCCCTGCCGTGTCCGCCCGGCCAGCCCTTGGTAATCAGTGTCTGGCGGTGGCGCAGGAATAACAGGAACCGGCGCGTAAGACCACAGCGCCACGGCCCAGATCGATAGAGCCGTAAAGTAAGAGATAGGTTGGGCGATTTGCCAGACGGGCGTAAACCGGGAGCCCAGGAATAACCTGAGAGTCAGCGCAACTATGCTGGTGCCGACATACACTCCGAACCCGAGAATCATTCCCTTCAAGTTCCTACCTATTTCGATGCGGTAACATCCCGTCAGAAAAACAATGGTCAGCAGTGCCAGAGCCTGAGCCAATCGCAAATCCCTTTCCAGATCAGCGGGATTCGCAGCCGGCTTCCAGTGTGGCAATAAAAAAGCATGTATGGCAAACACCACAAACATGGCTCCAAAGACCGTAATCGCAGTCCAACGCGCAAAACGCTCGAGACTCGTGTGCTGGGCGAATACGTGCCTGGATATTTCGATTATCACTCCGCAGCCCAGGACCATCGTGACGAAGTCCAATGGCCAGTAAAGGCTGTTATATAACGGTTTTGACGCGGCATAAAGAAAGGCCGAGACGCCTAACACGGAAGCGACGTAGCTATAGAATATCGAATATTTCCCGAACGATCTGCACTGAATTGACCGCACGAGAATCACGACCTCAATGAAAATACCGGCCAGCCACACGATTTTTGACGAGATTGTCATCCGGCTGGGTCAAATCCTAACACAAATAGCCGGGAGGAGAAGCCGGAAGTTCTCCTCCCGCTAAGTGAGGCTTTAGGAAACCTCAAGCCCCCACGGTGGGGGCTCCACCGGTGGTTGTGTCCCATCGATATCCCAACCCGATCTTGTTACGGCTGAAGCCTGCGACACGGGAACGGCTACAAGCGCAATTGCGACGAGAAACACCCAAGCGATCTTTTTTTTCATGAAATTCTCCTCGAGACGATTGGTCTTGGTTTCTGGACCTCGGCCACAGTAGTCGGGGAGATTTCGGTTCAGAGCGCGGGCGTGAATTTGCTCAGGATACGAAGCAGAGAGGATTTACAACCAGGCGGTGACGCGGTTGATTAAAACGCTGCCGCGGATGAAATCGTTCTTCGACACAGCGGCACTTCCCTGCGAGCGGACATCTGGGAATTATTCGTGGGCCCTCAGAATTCTGTAAATCAACGGTTACTTACATGGAAACGTGGCGGAACATATGCATAGAATTGTTCTTCGGAAGTCTGCTATTAGTTTAATCAGGCGATTACTTTTCTAAATTAGATGACGAACACAAATGAGATCGCGCTAGACCCGGCTCTGACCGGCTCCGAATTGCCGCCGGAGCACATCCGCAAGAACTTGACTCACCTGGAACGCCGCGAACGTTGGCTGTGGTCAACTACCGTTGCGGTGATATTGCTACTGACGCTCGGCGTTGCGTCGTTCGCCTTTCCCGCTCTGCTCAGTCGCGAGCAAAGCACATACTCGTTCTATCTGAACCAGTCCGTGCGCGCGCTCGTCGGCCTGGTCCTGCTTTTCAGCGTGTATCTTATTTACCAGCGAAATTTAATTTCCAAGCTGCGCAACGAACTCACCGGCCAGATGAATTCGCTCGCTAAAGTGGAAAGTCTGGCGTCCGAGGTGTACAAGCTCGCCGCCCTCGATCAATTGACCGGACTCTATAATCGCCGCTCAGGGGAACAGCGCCTGGCCCAGGAAATCAGCCGCGCACAGCGGCACGGACGTCCACTTACCGTCCTGCTAATGGATATCGACGGTCTGAAACTGATGAATGACACTCACGGTCACGCGGCCGGCGACACCGCGCTGAAAGGCTTTGCGGATCGCTTGCAGCGCGCCATACGGGGTTCGGATCTGGCCGTCCGCCTGGGCGGCGATGAATTTATGGCGCTGCTTCCGGAATGCCGAGCCGACGAAGTGCGCCACGTGCTCGCGCGCATCGAAGGTTTCGAGTTCGATTGCAACGACCAGAAAATACGCCTCCACTTTTCGCGCGGCTGGACGGATTACAGAACAGGCGAATCGTCTCAAGAATTGCTGCTCCGCGCCGATAAGGAACTTTATGCCGACAAGCGCGCAGGCAAACAGGGGAACCGTGAAGTCCCACGCTCCGCGGTCCCTGAATCCGTCCTATAACCCAGGCTGTAAACTAAAAACGAGAAAATGGCCGAGTGCGAATATCTGTCGGTCTGAACCTCCGCTTGGACTCGTGCGGATCGTTTTTTTGCCGTGACTGGAATGTTCCTGACAGGAACACCATCTCTAAAAAGCTCTTGCGCCGGCATGGGGTGACTCGTAAGATACGCCCCAGTTATAGGAAGGTAACGATGCCAAAAGAAAAACCAAAAGTGAACATCGGTGAAGTAATTCGGTCTTATCGAAGCGACCGGGGCCTATCGCAAGGTGATATCGAGCGCCGCACAGGACTGCTCCGCTGCTATCTCTCGCGTGTGGAGAATGGACACACCGTTCCCTCGCTCGAAACGCTGGCAAAAATAGCGGAAGCGATGGAAATTTCCTTGGCCGATTTTTTTCCCGGCAGCGATACGCCACAAGACCGTGAGACCCGAAAAATGCTGGGAGAGCTATCGGAAGAGGAGATTCGTTTTCTGGCGGATATTAAGAAATATTCCACCACTCTTTCCGAAGACGACAAGAAGCTTGTCTTAGCCATGATCCGCAAGATGGCGACGATTATTCCTCCGGTGCGCAGCACAAAGTCTAATGGAGCTGTTGCCCGCCGCCCGGAGTACTAGCCCGCGAGTTGCCAGACCTCGGTGCCGCACCATCCCAGGCCGTGTCGCGCCCCACTGTGTTCGCCAAAGACTTAAGGACAGCACAGGAGAGCACCTCCGCTACCCAACTACCTTCCGCTCCGCTACAATAGAGATGCGATGACACAGAAGCGCCACACGACTGTCGGCGTCAAAGTTGGCAAAGTTCAGGTTGGCGGAGGTGCGCCGGTAGTCGTGCAATCCATGACGAACACGGATACCGTTGACATCGCTTCCACCACCCAGCAGTGCTTCGAACTCGCGCAAGCGGGATCCGAGTTGGTTCGCATCACCGTCAATATCCCAGAAGCCGCTGCAGCAGTCCCGGAAATCAAGAAACGCTTGCTGGACGCCGGCTGCGACGTTCCCTTGATTGGTGATTTCCACTACAACGGCCACGTCCTCTTGAAGAAATATCCCGATTGCGCCGCTGCGCTCGATAAATACCGCATCAATCCCGGCAACGTCGGCCATGGCCAACGTCGCGACGAGCAATTCTCGACGATCTGTAGCGTAGCGCGCGAACAGAACAAACCCGTGCGCATCGGCGTGAATGGCGGCTCGCTAAATCAGGAACTCGTCATGCGCAAGATGCAGGAGAATACCGATCGCGACCTTGGCAAATCATCTGAGGAAATCATTAACGAGTGCATGGTCCTTTCCGCTCTCCAATCCACGGAACTGGCCCTCGAATGCGGCTTGCGCAAAGATCAAATAATTATTTCCTGCAAGGTTTCGCGCCCGCACGACCTGGTGGAAATTTATCGCGACCTCGCGCAGAAGACCGACCAGCCGCTGCATCTCGGCCTCACGGAAGCAGGCATGGGCGCAAAAGGCCTGGTTTGGTCCGCGGCTTCCATGGGAATTCTGCTCGGTGAAGGAATTGGCGACACGATCCGCATCTCGTTGACGCCTCGCCCCGGCGGCGATCGCCGCGAGGAAGTGTATGCCGCATGCGAACTTCTGCAGTCACTCGGACTGCGAACCTTTGCGCCCAGCGTCACCGCCTGCCCCGGCTGCGGCCGCACGACCAGTACCACGTTCCAGGAATTAGCGGAAAGTATTCAGGGATACATCCGCGACAAAATGCCGGAATGGAAACGCCATTACGAAGGTGTGGAAGAATTGAAGCTGGCAATTATGGGCTGCATCGTGAACGGCCCCGGCGAATCAAAAGCCGCCAACATCGGAATCAGCTTGCCCGGCACAGGCGAGTCGCCGCGTTGCCCCGTTTACATCGACGGCCAGCATTTCACGACGCTGGAAGGAAATTACGACGAACTGTCGGCGGCCTTTCAGACTCTACTCGATGATTACGTCGAAACGAAGTATCACAAGCGCGAAACACCGCTCCCAGCCACTACCGCGCCCTTCGCTCCCGCGCCCGCCAAGCCTTCCCTCCGCGTCCTCGCTTAACGGCTTTACGCCACGCGCAACACGATTTTCCCGAATTGCTCGCGATGTTCCAGCCGCGCATGCGCTTCCGCGCACTTTTCGAGCGGCAGCACTACATCGATCACCGGCTTTAGCAGGCCTCGCCGGTAAAGTTCCAGTGCGCTGAACAATTCAGCCTTGCTTCCCATGAACGAGCCAAGAATCGAAAGCTGGCGCGTGAATAGGAACCGCAAATCGATCTTCGCATCGTACCCGGTGGTCGCGCCGCAAGTAACCAGCCTTCCGCCAGCCGTAAGGCTTCGCACGCTTTGATCCCAGGTGGCCTGTCCCACGTGCTCGAACACCACGTCCACCCCACGCCTGTTCGTCATGCGCTTCACTTCCTCAGCGATGTCATTCTCCGAATGCAGGATCATGGAATCCGCGCCGAGTTCCTTTCCCTTCTTTACCTTTTCCTTCGTCCCGGCCGTGGCAATCACACGCGCGCCGGTCGCTTTCGCGATTTGGATCGCCGCGGCTCCCACTCCGCTGCCCGCACCAAGAACCAGAACTGTTTCGGCAGGCTTTAGTTGCGCTCGCGTAATCAGCATATGCCACGCCGTCAGTGACACCAGCGGAAACGCCGCCGCTTCCTCGAATGACATATTTTCCGGCATCGGCACAACGTTCACAGCGGCTGATTTCACATATTCAGCGCACCCGCCGTCCACCATCTGCCCGAAGAGTATGTACTGGCGGCAATAATTGTCATTTCCCGCCAGGCACTGCGCGCAGCGTCCGCAGGAAATCCCGGGCTGCAACAAAACGCGTTCGCCCACTTTCAAACCCGTAACTTTCGCTCCTATCTCCGCCACTTCCCCGGCGATGTCGCTCCCAGGAATATGCGGAAGCGGGATCTTTATTCCAGGCAGCCCGCCTCGCAGGAAGAGATCGAGGTGATTCAGCGCGCAAGCCCGCACGCGGACCAGAACATCGAACGCATCAATCTGGGGCTTCGCCACATCCGTGTACTGCAAAACCTCGGGTCCGCCGTGCTCTGAATAAATGATTGCCTTCATGTGCTCCTCTTGGGTATCGCAACGCGAAACCAACCTAACACCCAGCGGAATCCGTGTCCAGAATCACTCGGAGAACCGATTGACGCGAATCGATCGATAGCGTATCGTGCCGCACAAGATACGACTGCAACCGAACGCTTCCTCAGGCTGACTATGCCCAAGCGGCCCTCTACACGCTGGCAAACCGTTCGTGAAGGCATACGCTGGCGCGGACTGTTTGTTTCCTTGTTGCTTGCATTGCGCGAACTGCTTCGTCCTTTTATGTATTCACATGCCTGGCACATTTTTCAGACCAACCTGCAGCGGCCTTTATTCGAGCCCTACGCGAAAGAGCAAGTCGAGGTGAAGGTATTCGCCGGGAGCCAAGATCTCGAGGTGGCTACCGCAGTTATCTCGTTAATGGGTATCCCTGCAGCGGAGATTGCCGCGCGTTTCGGCCGAGGCGACGCAGCGGCTGTCGCATATGTCGAACGCGAAGCGGCAGGATACATGTGGGTTACTTTCGCCACCGGCATGGAGCTTGCATTCGGAGTAAGTTGGATTCTCCGCCCGGACGAGGCTCTCCGTTATGGTATGTTCGTTGTTCGCAGCCGTCGTGGACTCGGAATTCACGGCTCTATGAATCGCGCCTTGAATGAATACGCGCGTCAGCGCGGTGCCACTCGAACGTTCGGGGGCATCAGCGCTCTGAACTCACAGTCCCTGAATCTTGCAAAACACGCGCGGAATCCTAAGATCATGACCGTGATCCTCATCTATATTCGCGGCGTGAGCTGGACATTCGCGAAGACAATCGGAGCCCCACTTGAGTCACACTTCTCCCGATCATCGAAAGATCTATACCGCTCGCGAAAGTCCGTTGGTGACGAACTCTGAATCTTGGCTGGGCGCTCTAATCGCAATGCGAATATCCCGGCTTTTTGTTCAGTCCATCCGGAATGGGGCAAGCGCTAAACGCGGCGATTGATCTGCGACGACGACCCAATCCCGGCCAGCATGTCGTGGCTGGCTGCGGCGAAGTTGCGTTCCACAGCGGAACATTCGTGGGCATTTCGTCGCCGAACTTCCCGCCGCGCCAAACTGTAAACGCTTTGAGCGAAGCAGCATAGCGGGCAGATAGCAAGTGTTGAATAGTTGATACACGTAGAATCAACAGTTATATCAACAGCGTTCGCTTTTTCTTTCAAATTCATTGACAGATGGCGGCTAGGAATATACCTTCTTGGTGCAGTCCCAGCCAGCGCTTTACCGAACGGGCGCGGAAGCGCACAAATAATCTCGCCTATAAAAATCGTTAGGAGACATTGAGATGCGACGAATTGGACACCTCTTCACCCTTGCGGTGGCAGTCGCGCTTTGCGCGAGCGCCAGCTTCGCACAGGAAGGGAAGCTGAAGATCAAAGTGACGCCGTCCCAGGCGTACGTGTTCGTGGATGGCAACGGCATCCGCGAAGGAAGCCGCGGTATCAAACTGAGCGCCGGGAAGCACACGGTGGTGGTGGTTAACTACGGATACAAGATCTCTACGCAGGACGTCAACATCGAGGCCGGAAAATCCACGGACCTCGTTGTGGCGCTGCAACCGTATGGCGACAAGGTTGCCGGCCCCTGGGGCCGCGTCTATATCTCCGGAACAGACGTTCGCGCCGCGGTTCTTTCGAATGGAAAGACTCCCGGCTATTTTGTCGGCCACGTGGACGAATTCAATAACGACTTCTGGGTCTGGAAACAAGAATTGCTGCTGCCGCCCGGAACACATCATCTAACCATCACGCGCGGCGGAAAAGACCTATGGTCCGGCGACGTGAAGGTCGAGGCCGGGAAAAAAGTTTCGATTAACGTAGCCAAGAACACGCAGGTCACCACGGATTGGAGCAATCGCCAGGCTGAACTGCAAAAGAAGGCGCCGTTGCCACGCTTCTATGCGGGCATCGCTAGCGCGACTGTAGCCATCGCGCCGGTAAGAGCTACGGTCACGAATTCGACTGCCAACATTAATTGCAGCCAGAACACGGACCTCGCCTGGCAGACCACGGATGCGGTGGATGTGACCATCGATAATGGTGTTGGCGCTGTGGACGCAAGCGGAAGCAAGTCGGTTTCGCCGCGAGCAACGACCACCTACACGCTGACGGCAACGGGACCCGGCGGGATCGTAACAGGCACCGAAGCTGTTAACGTCAACACCGTCGTGGTGGCAAACCTGACGGCAAGCCCGACCGATCTGCACTATCGCAAGATCGGCGATAAGGTCATCACCGATGACAATGGCACGCTGACCTGGACCACATCAAACGCTGACTCCGCCAATATCGATCCAATCGGCAAAGTGGATCTCAACGGCAACCAGACGATCAAGGCAGACCCCACCAAGACCGACATCGGGCCGGTGGATGAAACCAGGAATTACAGTTTGACGGCCACGAACGTCTGCGGCGGAACCTTAACGCAAACCGCATCTGTTCACGTGACCGGCTCTATCGAGCCCATTCCCGCCGTCGTCTTGCAGAGCATCTTCTACCCCACGGACTATCCGGATAAGGGTCACCCGCAAGTGGGACTGGTAAAGAGCCAACAAACGGAGCTCGCCACGCTGGCCGACGGGTTTAAGAAATATCTCGAGTACGACGGCGATGCGAAGCTCTCTGTCGAATCGCACGCGGACATCCGCGGCTCAAAGCCTCACAACCAGGATTTGAGCGAGCGTCGCGTCGAGCGTATTAAACAGTATTTGGTCGATCAGGGCATCTCCGCCGACAAAATTCAGACTGCCGCGTACGGAAAAGAGCGCCAGCTGGAAAAGTCGGAAGTAAAAACCCTGGAAGACACCAATCCGAACAAGGCCCCCAAGGCGCGTGAACGGAACAAACAGGGCAGCTGGCTCGCCTACAACCGCCGTGCGGACATCGTGCTGTTGCCTTCCGGCAACAAGTCGGCGCAGTTCTACCCGAACAATGCCGACGACTCCGGAATCATCTGGCAGATGCCGAAGCCGCCGCTCAAGAAGGTCGAAGCAGCTCAATAGTATTTTTTTTAGGCTCGTATCACGAAAAGCGCCGGAGAGCGAACCTCTCCGGCGCTTTTTTTGCTTTGCAGGCTAAGTCCACTCACCTTTATCGAGAGCGGCAAGAAGCGTAGCGGGAGTTGCATTGTCGCCGAAGGTTTTGCTCAGATGGGCGAAGCGGTCGATATTTCCCGGCGCGAAGATGAAGCTCCCGCCGAGCTGAAAAGGATTCTGGCCAAGTTTGTGCTGATGATGCCCGGCCGCTTTCGCGCGGTCGCGGCTCTTAAAATTGTCGCGGCGAGCCATGTGCAGCAAATTAGCGGAGCGCAAGTTAGCGATGGCATAAGCCTGGCGTTGTTCGTCGATCAACAGGGGAAACGCGATTCCCGTTTCTTCGCGGAAAATTCCTGCATAGTGTCGGTCGCCAAGGCCGATGGCGGCAAGAGAAGCGCCTTTGTTCCGGAAGGCTTGTTCGTGTTCGCGCAACTGCGCGGTGTGCTCGCGGCAAAAAATTCAGCCATAGTGGCGAAGAAAAACGACGATGGCCGGCCTGCTCTCCCATAACGAACCCAGACGGATTTCTTGGCCATTGGCGTCCGGAAGAACGATATCTGCGAGCCTCTTGCTGAGAGTTTCCTGCACGTAGAATCATTGCCGACCCAATATTCTTCTGTCAAGACGGCATGCCCTCATTTTATTTCCTGCCGTTTGGCAGCGGAACAGTTTCCGAGTAAAGGCCACCCGCTCCCCACATCTAATCCTCCCCTGGGCCGAAATCCATCTTTACGCTCATGGTAGTGATGTAGGATGACTCCCGTGCGAATTGCACATTCACCTAACCAGCGCGTTGTCGAAGGAATCTCCTTCGAAAGCTTGGTGTCGTGGTGGGTAGGATCACGCGACGCCACCCTCCGGCGCAGTCGTCTGTTAGCTGTGTTGCTCCTCTTGGTGTGTCTCGCCGTCGCTATCGTAGGAGTCCCGCGTCTGCGGATGTTCGGTCACGATGTATTCGTGTCCCTGGACGGCGGCTGGCGCGTTCTCAACGGAGAACGGCCTCAGGTGGACTTTTACGCTCAGATGGGACCGGTTTACTACCTGTTGCACGCAGCGGGACTTTGGCTGGCGGGCAACAACGCGCGCGGTTTGGGTTACGGCAGCGCCCTGGCCACCACGCTGATCAGCTTCTGGGCATTTTTCGTTCTCCGGCCGCGTATGAAGTCCGCTCCGTTTTTCGTCGCTTGTCTCTTCTTGGCGCTGCTCGCCGCCGCACCGTTTCCGCTCGGCTACGGTTTCACTCAGGCCGCTTTCTCCATGAAGCACAACCGCTATGGTTATGCGCTGACGTCCCTGGTTCTGCTTGAATCGTTCCTGCCGGAGAAGGCCGACAGTCGTAGGCTCCGGTTCGCCGGTGGTTTCTCCACCGGACTGGCCTGCGCCTTGCTGCTTTTTCTGAAGATCAGCTTTGGACTCGTGGCGTTAACGCTCGCAGCCGTCTCGCTGCCACTTCGCTCAGGCGCACGCATCCGTCTGGCGGGAATGGCGGCAGGTTTCGCCGCCTTCAGCATCCCTATCATGGGCTATCTGCGCTTCGACCTACCCGCGCTCGTGAGCGAGTACCGGCTGCTGGCTGCCGTGAAGCGTGGCGCGATTGACGCCCATGATGTGATCAAGCGTATATATGTGGATCGTTTCGAAATTGCTCCGGTCGCTCTGATGGTAGCTCTTGTCAGCCTGCTGCCCGGAGTCTCGGTCCGCCGTCGTTTCACGTTGACGTTGGTGGTAGCGATGGCGACGGTCGCCGGCACGCTGCTCCTGCTCACGAACACCCAGCCCTTTGGCCTTCCTCTTCTGGGAGCGGCCGCGCTCCTACTTTTGAACGAAGTGACCGCCGCAGTGCCGGACGGCACCTCCCCTCCCCAGATGGCCCCGCTGCTGGCCATCGGTTTACTCGCGGTCGCAATTCCGATGTGTATAGACGCTGCGGGCCTTGGGGCTGCGATGGCAGACAAAGTTCTGCGCGAGAAACCCGGCCATCGATTTCAGGAGGCCCCACTAGCATCGATAGAGTTCGTTGATTGCGCCACACCGTGCCCCCCGAACGACGATGGCAAGAACCTCGTCCGGTACACCGAGGAAGGGATCGCGCTGGTTCAGGCAAACGGACGACCCGGTGAATCCGTACGGGGCCTTGGCGCGAGCAATCCGTTTTCGTTCGCTACGCTGCGCCCTCCCTCCCACGGAGGCGCAGTGGTCCTCAGCAAGACAGACATCAGCGCAGCTGCCATGCCGCCGGAGAAATTCCTGATTGGGGACGTAGCCCTTATCCTAGCGCCCAAGTTCCCGGCTGGCGAGAGGGATACTCTGGCTGTGATTCTGAATGCCTACCCCAACATGCTCGGCGTTGAATATCTTCCAGTGGCGGAGTCGCCGAATTGGGTCCTTTACCGCCGGGCGAACTGATCGTTGAGTGTCCCATTTCCGATTTAGAAATGTTCGATCTCTCGCCAATCGTGTTTTAAGGTTTCGGCGTTTGGTGGTTGGGAAGGTTCGGTGTCAACTTCGGGATGATGAATTCTTGAATCAGATTGGCGGCGGCAGTTGCGCCGATCCCTATTCCCTCGTTTTCAAACACTAATCCCGCTCCCCGATCTTGCGCTGGATAGTAAAGATTTGAGATGCCGCCCGAGGCCAGATCTCCAAGGATGCCGGAGTAATTTAGCTGCCAGTGTCCGTTGTCGCCCTTGCAAATCACCGAATTGGCGATGGCATACAAGATCCGCGATCGCGTGCTGCCGGTTCCCTTGTAGAAATAACGCGGATCCTGTTTCAGCAGCGCCGGCAGGACGGCCCCTCCGAGGAACGTGCCGGTAACCGTGTCGGCGTAGGCGGCGCCGTAGCGCTTTCCGTATCCTTGTGCCCCTTGCCCATATCCGCTGAATTGATTTTGAGCCTGCTCGATGCCGGCGATGGCCCCCGTCACTGCGAATGTGACCGGGTCCACGGTCGACTTCCAAGCCAGCTCGTACTTCTGCTTGGGTGTCAGAGGAACTGCATCGCGGACGTAACTGACATAAAAATTTGGGAAGACGCCCAGCACGCGCTGCTTCTCTTGCTCCTTGATTTGCTCTTCTGCCAATTCGACAGGTGGCAGCCCAACACGCACTTCAGTGACTTCGGTGGCCACCGCCAAGGCGATCTGCGGGACGATGTAGAACTCCCCGGGCCGCAGTATTGCGGAATATGTCTGCGTAGCGAATCCCGCCATCGTAACGGTCACCTTAAACGGACCGGAAGCTATGTTGGCAAATGAGAATTGCCCGTTTTCGCCTGAAAGCACGTCCCGCGTTGGGGGTTGGTCTCCATTCGTGAGCGTCACGCGCGCTCCCGCGACGACAGCTCCAGTTTGATCGACAACCGTTCCGGTGACGTCTCCGGACGACCGTTGCAAGGGTCGCGGCTCGCCCTCTGATACCCCTGTTCCCCGCGCGTTGGGTACACCGCTCTCCGCTGCCGGTCCGGGAGTGGACTGCTGTGACCGAGCCGGAGCTGGAAATCCGCAGAGCAGGACACAAAGGCTCATCCCAACGAACTTCCCACGGCCAAAGTCCCAGTTCCGGACGTTTCCACCCCAAAAATTCCCGCACGAGTTTTTGTTCGTGGAATTCACGGTTATTATTTTATAGCCTTCCCTGTGTCTTTCAGCACAGCTATGTTTGACTGTATGTAGTTGTTTGAGGTTGCACAGCGAAAGACGTAAAGGCGAATATAACTAGATTAGTAACGAAACTTCTACGGAAGGGCTTGTGGTCGACAACGAATCAAAATGTCCGGTCAGCGGGAAACGCAAGTACGCGAGCGAAGGCGAAGCTCTGGCGACTGCCGCGCACCAGATCGCAACCGCCAATGCGCCGAAGGATCTGCGGGCGTATCGATGCTCCTGGTGTAACGCTTGGCATCTGACCAAAAATGCAGGAAGAACACCCGCCTCGCGCTGAGCTCCTCTCGAGCCTAACCAGCACCCGTCGACGTTTACGGTAGCAATTCCTGTGTCAGTAAGGCTCCGCCCATGGACGCCAGCACCGAGGATTCCTTAACGGCCTTGTGGGAGTCCTGTGCCACCCAAAGCGTTTCCTTGTCGTCACCGCCATCGGCCGAAGCAATCTCCACTTTGTACGCATCGAAGGTGCCGGCGGGTACCGTCACTTTTTCGACGCCGGAAACATTCAACTGCAGCAGCTTCACTTTTTGTTTCTGGACGTCGAAATTACGAAACGTGGCGCTGTAGCCCTCGGCCAAGGGCAGGCACGCGATGGACTGTTTCGAACCTGCGCCATCAGCGAACAGTGGCCCGCCCAGATCGACCGAGACAGGTTTATCCTGTCCGTTCATGTTCACATTACCTGCAGCCTTGTCACCGCTGAAATTGAGGTCGATCACCACTGGTCCCTGTTTCAAATTGAGGGTGCGCGCGATCAGTGTCCCTTTATCCAGCGTTGATACTTCGGTCACCGTCCCTTGAGGTGTGTCAATCACGTCTGTCGCGGTCCAGGCACCGCCGCCGTCCGAAATGGTGGTCGAGACACTGAGGGGGACCTGCTGGCCGCCAATCTCGAGCTTGGCTTGATACTTGTAAGTGCCGGCTTCGAGGTCCCTGGCCGGCTTCGGAGCGCTCACCGAGCTTGCGTCAATTTTCTTGGCCAATACCACAGTCTTGGGATCGACTGTGATTTCTTTCAGGCGGGCCATAACTTCCGGCGTTCCGTCAGTCTGGGCGCGTCCGCCAAGATACTTGGCGAAGAATATTTCCGTGGCCATGACCGAGGCCATGTTGTTCACCGGACGGGCAAAGCCGTGGCCCTCGTCGGGAATCAGCAGGTATTCGACGGGGAAGCCGCGGTCGCGCAGCGCGATCACAATTTGCTCGGACTCCGCGTGGTTGACCCGCGCATCGTTGGCGCCTTGCGCAATCATTAGCGGCGTTTTGATTTTGCTTGCCCAGGTGAGAGGCGAGCGCTCCACCAGCAGCGCTTTCCCTTCCGGCGTCGTGGGATTCCCCATGCGCTGATAGAACATCTGGCGGATGGATTCCCAGTACGGCGGGACCGAATCCAACAGCGTAATTAAATTGGAAGGACCGAACAGATCCACAGCCGCGGCGTAAAGATCGGGAGTAAAAGCTACGCCCGCCAGCGTGGCGTAGCCGCCGTACGATCCGCCGAAGATTCCCACGCGCTTTGGATCGGCAATGCCTTCGTCAACCAGGTACTTCACGCCCCAGGTGACGTCGTCCTGCATTTTGCGGCCCCATTGCTGGTTGCCCGCGTCTTCGAATTTCTTGCCGTAGCCGGTGGACCCGCGGAAGTTCATGCTCAGCACCGCGTAACCGCGGTTGGCAAAAAATTGGGCATATCCATTGTAACCCCAGTAGTTGCGGCCCCACGGCCCGCCGTGCGGGAAAATAATCGTAGGAAGATTTTTAGCCTGCACGCCTTTGGGAAGAGTGAGATAGGCGGGGATCTCCAGCCCGTCCGATGACTTGTAGTGCACCGGCTTCATCTCCGCAAGGTCTGCTCGGGGAAGCTTTTCCCGAATCTTATATTGCAGCGCGAGCTTGTGGTCTTTGCGGTCGAAGAGGTAGGTCTCACCCGGCTCGGTATCGCTGTTGGCCGTCACCAGCCAAATCTTCTCGTCCAGCGTGGCCGAATTCAAATTCACTTCCTTGCCCGGGAACTTTCCGTCGAGCCATTTGAAATCGGCGCCAAAACCTTTGTCCTTGAAGTAGTAGCGCGGCTTGTCTTCGACATACAAGGTGAACGCCAGTTCGTCGGTTGCTTCGTTGAAGAAGGCGCCGCCGAAATCCACTTTCTTCAGCGGATCGGATTCCACGATCTCCGTTTTCCCCGTTTCCGGATCGAGCAGCGCCAGAGCGGTCAGGTCCATGTCGCCGCCCTTATTGGTCTCCATGTAAGCGCGCTTGCCGTCTTTCTGAAAACGGATCACACTGCAAGCTTCAAAGACGTTGCAGGAATAGATCCTGGTGAATTTGTCGGAATCCACGCGAAGGATTTCCGTGTCGCCGTTCTCCGCGGAGCGCGTGGCCAGCCGCAGATTGCCCTGCAGATCGAACTGCCAGCCTTCGATGCGTTCGGTGTTCTTGCGCATCAAGGTCTTCTCGCCGGTCGAGATCTTGAGCTTGTAAAGGTCGTGCCAGGATTTGTCGCGGTCGTTCAGCCCGATGTAAACCACGTCCGGATCATTTTTGGGAACATCGACAAGTTCGACGCGCACACCCTTCAGGCCGGTCAAATCGCGCGAAGCTGGAGCGTCCGCGCCTTCCGCCGGTTTGGCGCTCGGATCCACGGCGTAGACGTTGTAGTTTTCGTCGCCGTCGTTGTCTTTCACATACAAAATGTATTTGCCGTCACGGGTCCAGAAGAATCCGGCAATTGGCCGTTTGGTTTCCGTGGTCAGCAACTGCGCGGCGCTGAACGGCTCATTCACGCCCTTCACATAAACGTTGCGCGTGTCTTTCCACGGCTTTTGGAACGCCAGATACTTTCCGTCGGGCGAAATTTGGGCGCCCGCGATTTCCGGATTTCCGAAGATCAACTCGCGGTCGATGATCGGCGGCAGGCCGCCGTTGGAAGTCGTGTTTTTGCCGGTCTGCGCTGCGAGCGGTGAGGCGGCGAGCGCCAGACACAATAGGCCCTTGAGCATCTTTTTCATAAGATTAATTTCCTCTTAGCATGGAGAAGAGTCAGATTGGATCGCGACTAATTCGCTCTAGATTATCTGTGCAGCCGGTCGTTGCTGTCCACCGGAATTTCCGTGCAGTAGCGGAAGGCGGCGCTCACTAGATGGGGGAGGTCGGCGTCGTGGCGTTCTCCGGATAGAGGCGCTCAAACTCCGGATCCCCGTGAAGGATGACCAGGTCTGGGTCGCGACGAGTCCACACAGCATCCTTGGAACCCGCTTCCCAGGCTTTGCGCAGGGCATCCAAAGCTTCCGCCTTTTTGTTCAGGAGGCAGTACACGCAAGCCGCATTGTAGAGAATCGAGGCTTCGTTGGCGCGCAACGTAACTGCCAGGTTGAGTTCGCGCAAGGCGTCTTCCTCTCGCCCCAATTCGGCGTAGTTGCCGCCCAGCAAAATGCGCGCTCTCGCATCTTCGGGCACGTGTTTCATGTGCTGTTCGAGTGCGCCGCAGAATCTCTCGTTCATTTTGAGTTTGGCTTGTTCTTTTCCCAAGGCGCCGAAACAGTTCCTGATAGGCACATAAACGTTATAGTCCTCACCGCTCGACTCGATGGCAGCTTCTGCTACGTCTAGAACTTCCTGATAGCGTCCGGCGGCAAAAAGGGCGCGGCACAGCAGGTAATAGGCGCCGTCGCAATCACGCTTGCGTTCGATGGCCTTCTTGACCATGCGCACGGCCTCGTCATAGAGTCCAGCGGCGTATAGCACCCAGGCCTGGCTAATGTGTGTTTCAGGCAAGTCCCAGCGCAGCGCCACGGCTCTGCCGGAAGCCTCTCGCGCGCGTTCCACCCACACCTGATCGCGGCTGAAGAAGGAGTAGTACATCGCGCAAGCGTTGGCGCAGGCGGCGTAGGCCAGGGCGAAACTGGGGTCCAAGGTCACCGCGTTCTCGAACATCTGCAGAGCGAACTCCACGTCCTGTCGTGTCAGTCGCCGCGCGTAACGCTTGCCGCGCAGGTAGAGATCATAGGCTTGCGGGTTTTCCGTGGGCTTGTCGGCCAGGGCCTCCAATTCCTGCGGAGAAAGCGTTACGCGCAGGGCCTCCGCGATTTTGCGCGCCATTTCATCTTGTACTTCGAAAACGTCCTTCATCTCCCGATCAAAGCGATCCGACCAGAGCGGAAAATCGGTATGCGTGTCGATGAGCTGTGCACTGATGCGCAGGCGCGCGCCGGCCCGGCGCAGGGTGCCGGTGAGGACGTAGGCCGCGCCGAGTTGCTGGCCAATCTGCGCCGGGGTCACGGGCTTGTCCCGGAAGGCCAGAACGGTTGGGCGCGAAAAGGTGTTCAGCCCGCGGATCTTGGAGAGCTCGGTGATTACGTCCTCGGTGATGCCGTCGCGCAAGTACTCGTCTTCCTTCGCGCCGCTCTGGTTTTCGAAGTAGAGCACCGCGACGGATTTCTGCTTGGCTGCAGCCGCGGGCGGCACGGAGGGTGAAGAGCTTTTTTCCGTGGCGGGTCGGCGGCTGGAATCAAGGTCTCGCTTGATGCGTTTGAGGTCGGCGCGAAGTTCTGCCGCAGTCTGATAACGCAAGTCGGTATCTTTCTCGAGTGCTTTGCCGAAAACGTTTTCCATCGCCGCGGGCAGGCGCGGATTTAACTCCTTCGCTGACGCCGGCGCGGAGTGCAGGATGCCGTCAAAAATCACCGCCGACGTCACTCCCGAGAACGGAACTGATCCGGTAGCCATTTCGTAGAGCACGACACCAAGCGAAAATAAATCGGACCGTGCATCCAGTTCTTCTCCGCGAGCCTGTTCCGGCGACATATACGCCACCGTGCCCATGGCACTCCCCGGGCTGGTCAATTGCTCCTTATCCAGCACATGCGTTTGTGTGCGCATGGATGTAGCACCCACCGATTCGGCGGCATGCTGGTGCACGGAGGTGAGCTTTGCCAAGCCAAAATCCAGAATTTTCGCCTGCCCGCGTTCCACCAAGAAAATATTCGCGGGTTTCATGTCGCGGTGAACGATTCCCTTCGAGTGCGCCGCATCCAGCCCGTTAGCGATTTGAATGCCGATCTCCAAAAGCTCCGATATTTCGATGGGCTTCCCGGCGATGCGGTGCTTCAGAGTCTCGCCTTCGAGAAGTTCCATGGCAATAAATGGACGGCCTTCGAATTCTCCAATGTCGTGAATGGTGCAGATGTTTGCATGATTGAGCGCAGATGCAGCGCGCGCTTCGCGGCGGAATCGCTCGATCGCCTGAGGATCATGGGAGATATCGTCGGGAAGGAACTTCAGCGCGACGTTCCGGCCCAGCCGCGTGTCCTTGGCTTTGTACACCACGCCCATGCCTCCGCCTCCCAGTTTTTCCAGGACGCTATAGTGGGAGATGGTGCGGCCTACGTAGGAAGAAGTATCAGGCACAGGCCGTGCATTGTACGACAGCGCCTCGATACAGGCAATCGTGCAACTTGCGACTCAACGCAGAAGACTCATAGGTGGCCGCAGAATGGTGCGTCGCATGCGATCAGCGAAGCCCTTCAACCAAATACTCCGTTGAAATCGCGGGGTGGTATTGGTAGGCGTAACTCTTTCCGTCGCGCGAGGCGGTGACGTTGAGGCCGTTCGAAATCGCGGAAGCTCCCGGAACGTTCACGGTGTGAAGCAGGGTGCGTTTGCCGCCGGCGAGTTCGACGCGCCAGATCTCGAACCCGCCGTCGTGGCGCGAGACCCGGACGAGCAGCGCGGCATCGTCGAGCGTGAAGTCAAAGGGACGGTCATCTTTCTGCAGCTGGGGCAGCGGCTGGGGCTCTCCGCCTCCGATGGGGAACAACTGAGATTGGGAGTGAGCGTCGGCGGTCACCATGCGCTTTCCATCCGACGACACGGCGACCAATCTTATTCCGTCCGGTGTGATGGGCGTCTCGTTGCCGTTTGTGTCAATCAGATACGCGCGATCTGTGTGACCCGGTTCACTGCCGTTGGCGACGAGCCGGCCGTCGGGCAGCCAACGTGAGATCGTGTGGGTTATTTTTGAGTGAGTAAGCTGGCGGGGCTCGCCCGTTCCCGTGGGCAAAAGCGTAATCTGAACGGGAGGAACCGGCAGACGACTTGCAGCCCAGGCGCCATCCGGCGACAACTCGTCCGGGTTGCCGTCTCCAAGCCGCACTGCGGGCGAACCATCCAGGTTGCGGAGAAACGTGCTGTACATCGGGCCGGCGTGCTCGTCACCGAAAAGAATGAGCTTGCCATCGAGCGAAAAGCGCGCGCCGTATACCCAGTCCATCCAGGTGAAATCGCGGCCTTCCGGATGTTCGGGAGTGAAAACCATCAGGACGCGGCGCTCACTTTGCTGAGCCAGAAGCGCGCGGCCATCGGGAAGCGCGTCTTGAACATCAACATCTCCCGGCACGGAATAAAGGGAGCGCTCGCGCCCTCCCAGGGTCACGGCGAAAAGCGCACGGTGGACTCCCGCGACGATGGCATTGAACCAGATCTCATCTCCGTCCGGAGACCACACCACCCCCTGAACCGAGCCATAGGAGCTGCTCAGTTGTTTGCGATGTCCCTGTAAATCCACGATTGCCACCGCGCCTTGATCGTCACCGAAAACAGGATGATCGAGGAAGGCGATCCGTTTACCGTCGCGCGAGAAACGCGGATGGCTGATCCATCCCGCGGTTTCATAGAGCACTTTGCCCACCGGATATTCCAGGCGATAGACGTGGCTTTCCGGAACAAACCGCACCACGGCAAAGTCCTTGCCGTTCGGCGCCCAGTCGGCATAATGAACGGAGTCCAGGACCGGTCGAGGAGCGCCACCACCCAAAGGCAGCCGCGCTAAAGTGCCCACGCGCGCATATCCTGGCCCAATGGCTTGAAAGTTTTGGATCACGAGTAGTTCGCCGCCGGACGACACAGATACGAGGGAATCCGCTTGCACTCCTAAGGATCGCAATCCCGGGCTGTCTATTTGTCCGGTGTAAAGGCCGAGAGCGGTATCCGAACCCCAGCGCGACACGCAGACGAAGCCTTGGCCGTTGGGCAGGAAGCGAGCGGATTCAACGTAGCCTTGCTGGAAGGTCAGCTGCGTGAATTTTGGCGGCGTGGTGCGCGCTGTTGCACGCGCCAGGAACCATGTCGCCACCAGCAGCAGAACCAGCGCGAGGGCGCCGATCGCTGCGAGCATCCACGGCTGGATCTTTTTCGTTGCGCCGGCTTCGGTGATTGCGCGCGTGGCCGTCGAGCTTCGCAACCCGCTCAACTCACCGATCTGGAAGGCGATGTCTCCCGCGGATTGGAAGCGCTGCTGCGCGTCCTTTTCCATGCAGTGATGAACGATGCGGTCCAGCGTGGGCGAAATTTCGTGATTCGTGGAGCTGACTTCGGGCGGCTCGTGATGCAGGATCGCGCTCATCAAATCGGCGGCGGTGTCCCCTTGGAACGCGCGGCGGCCCGCCAGCATTTCGTAAAGAACGGCGCCGAAGCTGAAAATATCGCTGCGCGCATCCAGGGGTTTTCCGCGCACCTGCTCGGGCGACATGTAGCCGATGGTTCCCATCACCACGCCTGCTTGCGTGGCGGAACCTAAAGAGGCCAACGTGGCGTCAGAATCAGCGGGGGCAGTTTCCGTGAGTTTGGCCAGACCGAAATCCAGAATTTTTACGCGGCCGTCATTGGTGACGAAAAGGTTTTCAGGCTTAAGATCGCGATGCACGATGCCGCGTTCGTGCGCCGCGGCCAGGCCTCGCGCGATTTGGACGGCGTAATCGAGCGCTTTGCGTTCGCGCAAGGGGCCTGCGGAGAGACGCTCTCGCAGCGTGGCGCCTTCGAGCAATTCGGAAACGATATATGGAGAAGCAGCCGCGGCGACTGCTGCGCCACTTGTTGCGCTGGCTCCGGTCGCTTCCTCAGTCAGAGGCGTTGCACCGACATCAAAGACAGTCAGCAGGTTTGGATGATTCAACGCGGCCACGGCTCTGGCTTCTTGTTCGAAACGCCGCAGGCGGTCGCGGTCGGTGGCCAGAGAATTCGGAAGGATTTTGATGGCGACGTCTCGCTGCAGCCGCGTGTCGCGCGCGCGGTAAACTTCGCCCATGCCTCCCGCGCCCAGCAGGGACTGAATTTCATAAGGACCGAGTTTTGTTCCGGGAGCGAGGGACATTAGAGCGCGCCATTATAGAACAGGCAGGCATCGTCGTATGGAAAATATCATCATCTTTGCCTTCTAGTGGATTTGTGACAGAGCAAGTAGAATCCTCGCGACGATGCCAACCAAAAGCTCGCACGAGAAAGTTCGGATCGTGTCGCTCGCGCCGAACGTTACCTCCATTCTGCTGGCGCTGGACGCCGGGCGCGAGCTGGTCGGCGTCAGCAAATGGTGTAAAGACGTCGCGGAGGTGGGCCGGCGTCCGCAAGTGGGCGATTGTTGGAAGATGAACATCGGCGAAGTAATGCGCCTCAAGCCCACCATGCTGATCGGCTCCGTGCCTTTCACGCCTGACACCGTAGCGAAAATTCTTGCGGAGCCTGTGACTTTCGTCGCCATCAATCCGCGGTCGCTGGCAGACATCGAGCGCGACATTCGGACTTTGGGCAGAATCGCGAACCGCCCAGCCAACGCGGAGACGTTGATCGTCAAGATGAAGCAATCGTTCGCTGCCGTGGCCCAAGCTGCTCGCGCTAAGCGAAAGAATCGCGGGCCTCGTGTCTATTGCGAGGCCTGGCCGAAACCGCGAATCAGTTCCCCACCTTGGGTTAAAGAGCTAGTCGAAATTGCAGGCGGCAGGATGGTGGGCGGTGCGGGCCGGCGCGTCACAGACGAAGAAGTGGCACAGGCAAAGCCGGATGTGATTGTTCTAGCTTGGGCCGCCACCGGAGATCGAGCGAAGCCCGCGACTGCGTTGCGGAATCCCGCGTGGCAGGATGTCCCGGCGGTGAAGAAGCGCCGCGTCTTCGTGATCCGCGACGAATTGCTCAATACGCCTGGACCACCATTAATCCAGGGCGCGCGGGAGCTTTTCCGCGTGATTCACGGAACAAAGTGAGAGGTCTCGAATAATGTTAGTAGTGGCCGCGCTAATCGAAGCGGACGGAAAGCTGCTGGTCTGCCAGCGGCGCCGCACCGATTCGTTCGGGCTGATGTGGGAATTCCCCGGAGGAAAGTTGGAGTCGGGCGAGACCCCTGCGCAAGCCCTGGCGCGAGAGTTGCAGGAAGAGCTCGGAGTCGTCGCGCGAATCGGTCCGGAAGTTTTTCGTACGCGCCATCAACACTCCGAGCTGGGTGAAGCCATCGATCTGATTTTCTTCGAAGCAACCGTGGCACACGGTGACATCCGCAACCAAGCCTTCGAGACCATGGAATGGCGCTCTCCGGAAACCTTGCGCGAGTTGAATTTCTTGCCGGCCGACCGCGAATTCGTAGCCAAGCTCGCCCGAAACATCTGACACTGCCGCTGGTGGATCATTTCTCCCACCATCGCTGGTCTCTCTCCACGATTTCTCCGAAAGAAAACTCGATTGCTCCGCATGCGCACAGGGGCAGGTATGGGTGTATTCTAGGAACGCGAAAATCATCGCCGGCGGATTTCTTGCGGCGCGCTGGCACATGAAAGGCTACGAGGGCAATCGAAGCAATGGACAACGAACTTACCACGCCGATTCACGGGCTGGATGATGCCGAGCTGCAGGAATGGCTCGAATCGCTGGACTCGGTCTTGCAATCAAGCGGCCCCGAGGTTGCTTCGTACATTCTTGAGCGCCTGCGGGCACACGCCAAGGTTGTCGGGATCGACATTCCGTTCACTGCGGCGACGCCCTATGTCAACACCATCCCTCACCGCTTGCAGCCCGACTTCCCTGGCGATCAACAACTGGAACGGCGGATCAAAAGCCTGGTCCGCTGGAACGCGATTGCCATGGTCGTGCGCGCGAACCGCGAAGAGCACAACATTGGCGGGCACATTTCCACCTATGCGTCCGCGGCAACTTTGTATGAAATTGGATTCAACCATTTCTTCCGCGCGCACACGCCGGAGTTCGAAGGCGACATCATTTATTTCCAGGGCCACGCATCTCCCGGAATTTATTCGCGCGCGTTTCTGGAAGGGCGTCTCTCCGCGGAGCAGCTTGAAAATTTTCGGCGTGAATTGAAGACTGACGGCGGTCTCACTTCTTATCCGCATCCCTGGCTCATGCCCGCATTTTGGGAATTCCCCACGGTTTCAATGGGACTCAGTCCCCTGATGGCTATCTACCAGGCGCGATTCAACAGATATCTCGAAGATCGCGGACTCAAGCCCGTAACCGACTCCAAAGTCTGGGCCTTTCTCGGCGATGGCGAGACCGATGAACCGGAATCTCTCGGCGGAATCGGTTTGGCCGCCAGAGAAAAACTCGACAACCTTATCTTTGTTGTGAACTGCAACCTGCAGCGCTTGGACGGTCCCGTACGCGGCAACGGCCAAATCATTCAAGAGCTCGAGGCGGAGTTCCGCGGCGCCGGATGGAACGTGATCAAGGTTCTGTGGGGCACCGAGTGGGATTCCATTCTTGAGCGCGACACCGAAGGCCTTCTGGTAAAACGCATGGGGGAAATGGTTGACGGCGAATATCAAAAACTCGTCGTCTCTTCCGGCGATTACGTCCGCGAACATTTCTTCGGTTCCAGCCCGCAGTTGCTAAAATTAGTGGAACCTCTCTCCGACGAGCAGCTCCGCCGCCTGCGCCTCGGCGGCCACGACCCGCGGAAAGTTTACGCTGCTTACAAAGCCGCCGTCGAGAACCGCGGCGCACCCACTGTAATTTTGGCGCGCACCATCAAAGGCTACGGCCTCGGCGAGGCCGGCGAAGGCAAAAACGTAACCCACCAGCAAAAGAAGCTCAACGAAGAAGAGCTCCGCGAATTTAGGACGCGGTTTGATATCCCGGTAACCGACCAACAATGCATTGACGTTCCGTTCTACCGCCCCGCCGAAGACAGCGAGGAGATTCGCTATCTCCGTGCGCGCCGCGAAGAGCTTGGCGGTTACGCGCCTCAGCGGCGAGTCCGCGCGAAACCGATCGCGGCGAATCACGAGGAGTTGTTCAAGGAGTTTTACGCCGGCAGCGATGGCCGGGAAATTTCCACCACCATGGCATTCGTCGCCATCCTGCGCAAACTGCTGCGCGATCCCGAAATCGGCAAATTAATCGTCCCCATCGTGCCGGACGAAGCTCGCACATTCGGAATGGAGTCGCTCTTCCGCACCGTCGGAATTTATTCCAGCGTCGGCCAGCGCTACGAGCCAGTGGACGTGAAGACTTTGCTCTACTACAAAGAAGCCAAAGACGGCCAAATTCTGGAAGAAGGAATCACCGAGGCGGGCTCCATGGCGTCGTTTATCGCCGCCGGCACCGCGTACGCCACTCACGGAATCAACACCATTCCGTTTTTTATTTTCTACTCCATGTTCGGATTCCAACGCATCGCCGACTTTATCTGGGCCGCCGCGGATATGCGCGTTCGGGGTTTTCTGCTGGGCGGAACTTCTGGGCGTACCACGCTCGCGGGCGAAGGCCTTCAGCACCAGGACGGCAACAGCCACGTGCTCGCCCTCACCGTTCCGAATCTGCGTGCCTACGATCCCGCTTACGCTTACGAGCTCGCCGTGATCATTCAGGACGGAATCCGCCGCATGTACAAAGATGGCGAAAGTATTTTTTACTACATCACCGTGATGAACGAGCCGTACGCCATGCCCGAAATGCCCGACGGCGCGTCCGAAGGCATTCTGAAGGGCCTGTACAAGTTCCGCACTTCCTCCAACAAAAAATCAAAACTGCGCGCGCAATTGTTCGGCAGCGGAGCGATCCTCAACGAGGCGCTGCAAGCCCAGGAAATCCTCGAGAAAAAGTACGGCGTGGCCGCCGACGTCTGGAGCGTCACCAGTTACAAAGCTCTCTACACCGACGGAGTCGAGACCGACCGCTGGAACCGCCTGCATCCGGCGGAAAAGCCGCGCGTCCCTTATGTGACGGAAATGCTGAAAGATTCGCCGGGAGTTCTCGTCGCCGCCACCGACTACTTGAAGACTTTGCCGCATATGATCAGCTCCTGGCTTCCCCGCCGAATCGCGTCGCTCGGCACCGACGGCTTCGGGCGCAGTGACGGCCGCACCTCGTTGCGCGATTTCTTTGAAGTGGACGCGCGCTTCATCACCCTTGCCGCGCTGAATGAACTTTTCCTCGATGGAAAAATCGAGGAAAAAGTGGTAAAGAAGGCCATCGCCGATCTCGGGATCAACAGCGAAAAGCCTAACCCGGTTACGTCCTAGCTCTTCAGCGTTCGCAAAGAACGCGGCCCCGCCCCAATCCACCGGGACGGGGCTTTCATTTTAGGGCGTAATTTTCGCTCCGCCGCTCAATTCCCTTTCGCCGCGAATTTTTGCGCCGCCTCCTGCGACGAAACCACCGGCACGATTTCGAAGTCCATCAAGTCGCGCCATTCCGCGATCCACGGCTCGAATAACTGTGGATCCTCGCATTCCATCACTTGAAAGCAGCGATCGAAATTTTCTTCAATCCAGCTCGCAACGTACTTCAGCCCTTCAGGCATCATCCGCCCGTGTTCGCGAAAGCGCCGGTAAATCGGCTCCGCGTCGCGATTCTTGAATCGCTCAATCACCATGAAGAGCATTCTGTCTCCTCGTTTGCTGATGGAAGGGCGGGGCTTCAGCCCCGCCGAAAGCGCCATGATGCAACAGGGCTTTGCCCCTGAAGCCGTTTTTTCTCGCACGCAAATTCTCCTACACCAACGACCTTCCGCCATCGACGACGATGGTCTGCCCGGTCACGAACTCCGCGCTGGCCAGATACGCGACGGCGCCGGCGATGTCGTCACCCGTCCCGGTGCGATGCAGCGGAACGCGCCGAATATAATCTTCATCCGGAAGCTCGCCGGGAAACTGAATCGTCCCGGGCGCGACGCTGTTCACCAGAATTTCGGGGCCCAGGGCGCGCGCCAGGCATTGCGTCAGCATGATGCATCCTGCCTTCGACACGCAGTAGTGCGTGTAAGACGGCCACACGCCGAGCGACACCAGATTGATGATGCGCCCGCGTCCCCGCCGTTTCATGATCGGCGCAGCCTCCTGCGCGCACAGGAATTGCGACTTCAGATTCGCGTTCATCATGTGGTCCCACTGCTCTTCGGTCAGGTCTTCAAACTTCACGGCCTGAAAGATGCCCGCGTTGTTCACCAGAATGTCCAGCCGCCCGAATTCGTTCTCCGCGGCCATAAATAATTTTTCAACGTCCTGGCGCTTGGAAACGTCTCCTCCAATCGCCACCGAGCGCGGCCCCATAGCGCGAATCTCCTGCGCCAGCTCCTCCGCCTCCGCCTTCGAGCCGAGGTAATTCACCACCACGTCCGCGCCCTCGGACGCAAGCCGCAGCGCAATGCTCCGCCCCACCCGCTTCGCCGCGCCAGTAACCAGCGCCACCTGCCCTTCCAACCCTTTCCCCGACATCGCTTCCTCCCTGCTAATGACTTCAGCTTCCGCGCAGGATGACACGTTAGCATTTTGCGCGCCGAGACGAAATGATGACAACGATGGAGTGCTTCGCGATGAAAAGTGGTAAGACGGCGATGGCCAGAGACCTTGCGCGTGAATCCGAGCTTCGCAATTCGATGATAGCAATCGCCTCGAATCAGCCTTACAAATCGTTGTGCTATGATGCCGTCAGAGGAAGCGATGAAATCCACCGACATGAAATCCAAACAGGGACAAGGTAAAGGGTCAGGGTCACGCGATAAGGTTCGCAAAATGCGCAACGATTCTCACGCTGCGAAAAAGATTGGCAAGATCAGGACTCCTCTGGCAGAGAAACGCACGGATACGCGTGCGCGGCGTCGGGTGACGAAGGAAATCTTGAAAGAAGTTCAGACGAAGCTCAACGGCTAACCTGGCGACTTCCACACCTAGCCCCAACACACCGAAGCGAACTCCTAACTCATTCAGTCCTCTTCGCTGAGCTGAGTGGGCGCAGCCACCGGCATCATGTCGTGGCTGCGCCCCAGACGCAGGCGAATCCCCCGCCGCAAACCCGCGCTTCACCAAGGGGTTTGCGACTACCGGAGGATCCTGCTTGATTTACTTTTTGCCGCCGGTTACGTGGCCGCGACCGTCGCGCTCCTCGTTCCCTTTGAAGTGCGCACTATCGACACGCTTTGACTCCTCGGCTTTCTCGCCAACCTTTGGCGATGGGCCCTTATAGCCGTGCTCCGGATGGAAACGGTTGTTCACGTGGCCACGGAAGTCGTCAGAGCCATGAAACCACGGGCCGGCGCCAACGAATACGCCGCCGGTAAACCATTCTGGACCGTAGTAGCCGGCCGGAGCGCACCCGTAAGGAGCAGCGTCATAGTAACCGTAGGGACATGCCGGCTCTATTCCCACACTGACGGCGACCTGAGCCGCCGCTTTGGGAGCGGTGACCGTGAAGCACAATGCAGCAACAGCACCTAACAACAGAAATCTTAGTCCGCGCATAAAATCTCCTGAGTAGTTTAATTTGACATTTTCTCGAGCAAGTTATCGTACGGTGACTGACGGTTCCGCGGCTGTGCAAAATCGAACACTTTCAAAAATGACAGCAAGTCGATAGCTTGGCTAACCTCGTCTGGACCGCGCAATTCCGCGCAATACTTTGTTCCGCTCTCTCGCCGCGATCCGGGATTACGAAGCTGACTTGGTGAAACGGGCTGCCACCGGAGCGAACTAGTAGTGACTGCTGTTGCCGCAAGGACTAAAATAGTGGCGCAAGTTCAGATTGGAGGAATGCGAACATGACTGACGCAGCTCAGCAGACCGCGATAGAGAGGCAGAAACCGCAGACGTTTCCGGCGAAGGCTTTCGCCGCGCAAAGCAAGACTTCTACTATGGCGCCGTTCACGGTGCAGCGGCGTTCGCCGCGGCCGGAAGATGTTCAAATCCAAATTTTGTACTGCGGCATCTGCCACTCGGACTTGCATCAAGTCCGCAACGAATGGGAAGGCGTGATGCCGACGGTGTATCCGTGCGTTCCGGGGCACGAGATCGTCGGGCGCGTGGTGAAAACCGGAAGCGCGGTGAAGAAATACAAGGAGGGCGACGTCGTCGCGGTGGGATGCATGGTCGATTCCGACCGCACCTGCGCCAACTGCCGGGCGGGCGAGGAAGAGTTCTGCGAAAGCATGCCTACGTTCACGTACAACGGGCCAGACAAATTTCTTGGCGGGGTAAACTATGGCGGCTACTCCGAAAGCATCGTGGTGGACGAAGAGTTCGTGCTGCGTGTCTCCGACAAAACCAATCTGGCGGGCACTGCGCCGCTAGTCTGCGCCGGGATTACCACGTATTCGCCGCTGCGCCACTGGAAAGCGGGCAAGGGACAGAAAGTCGGCATCGTGGGACTCGGCGGCCTGGGACACATGGGCGTGAAATTCGCGAAAGCCTTTGGCGCGAACGTCGTGCTTTTCACCACTTCCCCGAACAAAACCGCGGACGCGCTGCGTCTAGGCGCGGACGAAGTGGTGATCTCGAAAAATCCCGACGAATTCAAGAAGCATGCCAATACTTTTAATTTCATCCTGGATACTGTTTCCGCGGAACACGATCTGAGCATTTATCTCAGTCTGCTGAAGATGGACGGTACTATGACGCTCGTGGGTGCGCCCAACAAGCCGGCTCCGGTAAGCGCGTTCAGTTTGATTTTCGGCCGCAGGAGCCTGGCGGGAAGCGCGATCGGCGGCATCCGCCAAACGCAGGAGATGCTCGATTTCTGCGCCGACAAAGGAATCACGGCGGATATCGAGATGATCAAAATTCAAGAGGTTGACAAAGCTTACGAGCGGCTGCTGAAGAACGATGTGAAGTACCGCTTCGTGATCGACATGGCTTCGCTGAAATAATCAACTGAGAATTGCGCTGAACTTTTCGCGTGAGGAGGCAAATACGGAAGTCAATTCGTTCGGCAAGCTCAAGCGAGTGGTTCGAATTATTCCGCTGCTCTCAATTCTGGGATTATCCTCCTGCTTCGGCTCCTCACTGAGCAATCTGTTCGTCACGTCAGTGAAGCTCACTCCCGCGAATCCGACGATTGCGATTGCCGGGACGCAGGCATTTATTCTAAACGTGAGTTATGCGGTCGGACCCACCGATCACGAAAACCCCAAGGACACCAGGTGGACTTCGGACAATGAAGCAGTGGCGACGATCGACAAAGCTGGCATAGCAACGGGAGTCTCCGCTGGGACCGCGAATATTGGAGGCAGCTTTGACGGTAACAATGCGCACACGGTTTTGACCGTGACTGGCCGCGCGGGTGACGCCATCGCGGTGCAAGGCGATTCGCGCACGCTGCACGTCACGAATCTGGCCACCCGGCAGGAGCTGACGTTCGCCGCAAATCCGTTGAGCGATTCGATAACGGTTTCGTCCGGCAGCGAGGGCGAAAGTACGGGCGCTGCTGAGATTACGGTTTTTCCGGAACACGGGCCCGCGTGGCTGGCGATCGATCCTTCTGGAAATTATCTCTATGTGGTGAATCACACTTCCGAAAGCGTTTCCGCGTTTGCCATTGACTGGAAAACCGGCGCGTTGAATGCCGTGGCCGGGTCGCCGGTTCAAGCTGGCGCGAAACCGTGGAGCGTTGAAGTAGACCCCGACGGCGCAAGTCTTTCCGTAGCACATCTTGAAGGAACAGGAATTTCGCGCTTCCGCATTGACGCCGCAACCGGCGCGCTCACGCCCGAATCGCAGTGACGCCATGAACCGAGGGCTTGGATGCGCAACATTGCGCTGCTCGCCGGGTTTCACCCATCAAGCCTCGCTCAGGACTTGGGGCGATACTGCAGGGCCATGGCGACCAGGGCGCCCATCAGCACAGCAGGAAAAAGCTGGCCGACCACGGACTCTGCGATGGTGAGCGAGCGCGCGAAGGGAAGTATGGGGCTGATGTCGCTACCGACCGTGGTAAGCGTGGTAAAGCTGTAATAGGTCAACTTCGCGGTGAGTTGGTCCAAATCGGCCGGCGTAGAAACGAAGTGGAAAGCGCCGGGATGAAGTTGTTCAAGAAACTCATAGGCGGAGGCCCAGGCCAAGCCCAGTAGAAGATACGCGCTGAGGCCGCCCTGCACCCGGCTCCATGTGACCGGGCCGTTGCGAAACGTCACGAGCAAGACAATGCAAACGTAAATAAGCAGAGTTGCAGTGACGAGTACGCTGCCGAGCTGATGAAGAAGCGGCGTCGGATGGATGCGCCCGGCCCCCACCACCGCCGCAGTGCCGACGACCACGGCGATCACAACAGCCGTGGCGATTCGGCTCTGGTTTACGACCAGGGCCGCGGAAATCATCAGCGCTACCACAGCGAGTTCGAAGAAGATGCGTCCGCGAAGACCGGCTTCGCGAAGCGGGGTGATTACGAAGATCAGAACTGCCAAGCCAATGGTGACGAGTGTCAGGCCAAGATCACCGGACCAGAATTCGCTCATGCGCATGCGGAGAAGAGTGCTTCGCGGTTGATTTGGTTCATTCGGCATGAAGAGCGTCCTCCGAGGTATCGCCGGCCTGCGGACGGGCGGAATTATAGCAACGAGAATGCATGGGCCAAAGACAAAGCGTTCCAGGTCGGCGCACTACAAAATAGAGGTAGTACCTGAGACACCGCTGAATACACGGATTGATGTATGGCCACTGGGTATTGATTATGTTTTGCTCTCAAGTGCTTCAGGTCACTCTTTTGCCCGGCTTGACCACCGGGACCGGCCTAAATTGAGCCGCTCGATCCGCGCAGCCCGCCGGAGCATAGCAGGGCGGGTACTCGACGGATGATCGGACAGGAGGATGCGCAATGCGTTTTGCTTTAGTGGTGCGTTCGATGTTGTTCGCAATATTGCTGATGGGCGTGGCGGGGGCGGTGTCCGCGCAAGTCCGCGTAGCGATTGCGGTAGGGCCGCCGGTCCTGCCCGTTTACGAGCAGCCGATTTGCCCCGGCGACGGTTATTTCTGGACGCCTGGATACTGGGATTATGACTACGATGCCGCCGACTATTACTGGATACCGGGCACTTGGGTGATGGCTCCGGAAGTCGGCTTCCTGTGGACCCCTCCCTACTGGGGTTGGGGCGGCTCCGGATTTCTTTTCTATGACGGCTATTGGGGTCCCACTGTAGGTTTTTATGGCGGAATCAACTACGGCTTCGGCTACTTCGGTAACGGCTTCTATGGCGGACGTTGGGAAGGTGGGCATTTCTTCTATAACACATCGGTTTGGCATGTGGGCGATGGCTTCCACAACGTTTACAACGAGCACGTGGACATACGAAACGATTCTCACGTCAGCTTCAACGGCCACGGTGGGATTGACGCGCGTGCCACGCCGCAAGAAGAAGCTGCCGCACATGAAAGACATATCGGGCCGGTAGCAGCGCAAACCGCACATATCCAGGCTGCCCGCTCTGATCCACAGCAACGCGCATCGTTCAACCACGGCCAACCGGGAGTAGTTGCAACTGCGCGACCTGGAGATTTTAAGGGCAATGGCGTGGTGAGAGGCGGAGAAGCGGGTGGGCGCGCGGAGAACACCGGCGGTCGATCAGCCGTCCATCCTAACGATCTGCCGGCGGTACAACACGCGGCTGCTCCAAACACCGGGAACGCAAAGACGGATAAGAAATACCAACAGGAGCAGGACAAGTTGCAAACAAAGCAGACACAAGAACGGCAGAAGCTCCAGCAGCAGCAGGACAAGGAGCATCAACAGTTGACGAAACAAAAGGCTGATGATGCCCGAACGCAACAAGTAGAGCAGAAGCACGCGCAGCAGACACAGCAATTGCAGCAGCGGCACACGCAACAGACGCAGCAAATGCAGCAGAGGCAGTCGTCCGCTCCACGCTCGTCAGGCGGCGGCAGGCCCAAGTAGTCGTTCTGAGAGCACACCGGGCGGGGCATCTGCCAACCAGCGGATGCTTCGCCCGCGAAGGCCGCAATAAGAAGAACGCCTCGAAAAAGAAAAGGCCGGCCCGTGAAGGCCGGCCTGACTTGCTTTTAGTCAAACTGCATGAACCGCATACCGCAGACAGACTGCCCCGCACCCCAAATCAAAACTACCTAACGAACCGGCTGTTATTTGGCCGGAAGGTAGCTCAGGTCCGGGCGAAACTCCATTAACTCGCTGTAGGTGCTATCGATCGAGCTGTTGAGTCTCTCGATCACCGACATGGCTTCTTGCTCGCCGAAGGCCGCTCGGAGGTCGTCGCGCAACGGTTTGATCGCCGGGTCGTCCCCCATCGAAGCCCAATTAGCGCGCTCGTAGGTGATGACATAGGTGCCGCCGGGTCCGCCGTTCACCAGGCGATGCCACGAACCGTGCGCCGGCGAGTTCATCTTTTGCCGTGCCTCGGCCACCCGCGCGATGGCGCTGCGGAAATCGTCGCCGTGCCCGTAGCGAATGTGAAAGGTGATGACCTCGGTGTACTTGCCGTTCATGTCCGCGGATGGATTGCTCACTTTCGGCAGGTCTTCCCAGTAGGACGTGACCAAGCTCTCCACAGTGCTCCCAATTAGCTTTTGGTATTGCGCTAGATCGTCAGCATCGGGAACCGACGGCTTGTCGAAATCCGCCCAATGCTGGCCGAAGCGGGCGACCATGTACGTTCCAGTGTGATCTCCGGTGAGAATTTGGAAAACGAAGAGTCCCTGCGTATCTTTCTGCTGCTTGTGCCAATCGGCCTTTTGTTTCCGGCCGTCTTCATATTGTTTCAGCATGCCGTTCTTCGGCGTCTGGAGTTCGATCGAGGCGATGGTGCCGGGTTCTTGCGCCGCCGCGGAAAGCGCGAGGAGCATTAACACACTCAGGGCTGCAGACAGCTTAAGCAATTTCACATTTTCCTCCTGGATTTGATAAGACGAGGACCGAAAGCTCGGCGAGCGTATCCCGCAACGGAACGGGCTGTCAACTGGATTTCCTCTATCATTCATTCGAGAAACCCGCGCACGCGGCTCGCTAGAGTGCACAGAAAGGCTCGCATTGAAGATATCCTATTCGTGGCGCAGGGCGACGATTGGATCGACTTGAGCAGCACGGCGCGCAGGAATATATGCGGCCAGCAGTGCCACGACGATTAAGAGCAGCGTTACGGCAGCAAACGTCAGGGGATCTCTCGCGCTGGTGCCGAATAGCAGCGTGGTAAGAAGCCGCGTCACTGCGAGCGAAACGACGAGACCGAGAACCAAGCCGGAGAGTACCAGCTTCATTCCCTGCCCCACCACCATTTTGAGGATCTCAACGCGAGACGCCCCCAGCGCCATGCGTATGCCCATTTCATGCGTGCGCTGAGTGACCGAGTACGCCAGCACGCCGTAAATGCCGACAGCCGTCAGCAACAAAGCCAGCCCGGCGAAAAATCCTGTGAATTGCGTGGTGAGGCGAGGCTGCGCCACCGACGCCGAGACGACTTCGTTCATGCTCGCAATGTTGGAAAAAGGCAAATCTGGATCGATCTCCGCGGTTTTCTGGCGGACGGCTGCGATCAGGGGCTGCGGATTCGATGTCGAGCGGACGACGAGCGTCATGGTGGCGGCGGGATTCTGCGCCTGCGGCATATACATTTCGGGAATATAGGGAGTGTTCAACCCGGTGAATTTCACGTCGCCCACGACGCCGATGATTTCCATCTCGATTTTATCGCGCGAATTGGCGAGATGCCTGCCGATGGGATCCTGCGCGGAAAAATATTTTTGCGCGACGGTTTGGTTGATGATTACGACAGGTTTTACTCCTGCGATGTCCTGCTGGTTGAACACACGGCCGCGCAGCAGCGGGATGCCCATCGTTTGCAGGTAGTCCGGCGAGATTTGGCGGACGGCGATCACCGGGTCTTTGCCGATTCCTTGGCAGACCATTCCCTCGAGGCAAAAATAAACGTAACGCAGAGCGCCCGCGAGCGGCAGGAAACTCGAAACGCCGGCGGATTGCACGCCGGGCAAAATTTGCGCGCTTTCAACCAGACGGCGGTAGAACTCGGCTTGCTGCGCCGGCTGCGGGTAGCGGGATTTGGGGAGCGTCATCAGGAACGTGGTCACGTTGGTGGGACTGAAGCCGGGGTCTACGTGCATCAGGTTGCCAAAACTTTTCATCAGCAGTCCTGCCCCGGTGACTAATACAACTGCAACGGCGACTTCCACCACCACGAGCGCGGCGCGCGAACTCCTGCTTTTGCGGCCTTCATTCGAGCCGCGACCGCCCTCTTTCAGCGTTTCGTTTACGTCGCGGTGCGAAGCGAGCAGCGAAGGCAGCAGACCGAAGGCGATGCCGGTGACCACGCAGAGGACCAGCGAAAAGATGAGCACTCCGGCGTCCAGGCTGACCTCTTCAATGCGCGGAATGGTTCCCGGCGGCAAAAGACGCAACAAACGCAGACCTCCAGCCGCGAGAGCGACGCCTAGAATTCCACCGAGCGCCGACAGCAGCACGCTTTCGGTCAGAAGCTGGCGCATAAGTCTCGGAGACGAAGCGCCGAGTGCCTGCCGTATCGCAATCTCCTTTTGTCGCGTGGTGGAGCGAGCTAAAAGCATGCTCGCGATGTTTGTGCAGCCGATCAGCAGCACGAATCCCACGGCGGAGAGCAGCAGCAACAACGTCACGCGCACAGGCCCGACGAGACTTTCCTTCAGCGAAACTATTTCCAACGAATAATTCGAGGCGTCCACGTAGCCGGGAAAATCTTTTGCGTAGGTTTCGCTGATAGCGTCAAGCTCGGCTTGCGACTGCGCCAGCGATTCGCTGGGCTGCAAGCGCGCGAACACGACGAGGTACGAAGCGCCGGTGCGAATCATCGCGGGGGTTAGCGCGACGGGATCGAACACCCGTGGAAGCCAGACGTCAGGTTCCGGCTGCGCGAAAGGAAAATGAAAACTTGCGGGTAGCACGCCGACGACGGTGACACTCTTGCCATCGAGGGGAATCGCGCGACCGATCAAATCCGGCGCGGCACCGAAATGGCTGTGCCAAAAACCGTCGCTGATGATCGCAACATCGGCGCCACCTTCGCGATCTTCTTCGGGAAGGAAGCCGCGGCCTTCAGCAGGAATCACGCCGAGAACGTCGAAGAAGCCGGCCGTGGCTCGAGCCGCGGAAATCTGTTCCGGCGCGCCGTGCGTGGTGAGATTCGCGTTGAGCGGATAATACGCGCCGACACTTTGTAGCGTGCGCGTTTGCTCCCTGACGCGCGTCATCTTGGTGAAGGAAACCGGGAGGCCGTTAATGCCGCGCTGCACGTTGTTAGCGGCGATCGAAACCAACTGATCGGAATTTTTGTAGGGCAGCGGACGAAGCAGCACAGCGTCGATGACGGAAAAAATCGCGGTGTTGGCGCCGATGCTCAGCGCAAGAGTAAGGACGGCGACAACGGTGAAGCCGAGATTCTTGCGCAGCATGCGCGCGCCGAAACGCAGATCCTGCAGCAGGGTTTCGATCATCGGGAGCCCCTTCGCTCGCGATAGATTTCCTTGGTTTGCTCCACACCGCCCAGCCGCATCAACGCTTCGCGCCGCGCTCCGCTGGAGTCATGCCGGAGTGCGGGCGATTGTCGCACCAAACGCGAACCCATGCTTGGGACAAATTACGACACTACCGAGGATTCGACGCGGTATCGGGAAAAAAGAGAACGGACGATGCGAGCACGTCGCTCGGCTATGTTCGTTCCCTGCTAGAATCGGGGCGCGAATGGAGGGGGCATGAAGATAGATTTGCTGGCGATTGCGGCGCATCCGGATGACGTGGAACTGACCTGCGGCGGAACGGTGTTGAAAATGGCGCAAGAGGGATACCGCACCGGGATTCTGGATTTGACCAAAGGCGAGACGGGCACGCGAGGGACGCCGGAGACGCGTCTGCGCGAAGCGGCGCGTGCGGCAAAAATATTGAAGGTCAGCGTGCGGAGAAATTTGGGGCTGCCGGACGCGCGGCTGGAAATGCGCGAAGATTACAAAATGGCTATCGCCGAGGTGATTCGCGAATTGCAGCCGAAGACAGTGATACTTCCCTACTGGGAAGGACGCCATCCGGACCATTACAATGCCGCGAAGTTGGGCTACGAAGCGTGCTTCGTCGCCGGGCTGAAGAACTATCCGCTGAGCGGACGCGCGTTTCGTCCGTTCAAGATTCTGTATGCGGCGGCGTACGAAAACGCGCGCCCGACATTTTGCGTGGACATTTCCAAACAGTTCGAAAGACGAAGGCGGGCGATTCTGGCTTACAAGTCGCAATTCGAGCCGCCGGATAAAGATCGCAAGTCGAAAGTGTATTTGCCTCTCGACGAACTGGAGGCGCGGATGAATCTGACGGCAACCGCCTACGGCCGGATGATCGGAGTGAAATACGCCGAGGGGTTCATCGTGAAGGAGGTCATGCGTGTGGACGACGTAGTGCGGATGCCGGTACGGTCTATTTAAACGCCGCTAGAAGGGGTCAGATTCTTGGGTGTAGCTGAAGCCGGGGAGGGCTTGCGAGGTGCCGCGCTGGTCAACTTTGACCTTTACGGTGCCTTCCGCTTCGGCGCCGGTCTTGCGGAGCAGGGCAAATGTGGCGATGGCTTCGTTGTAAACCTTAGTAATCAAATAAGATTCGCCAGAATCGTCCTTCTTCCAGACTTGGCCGACTTGGATCTTTCCGGCAGGCACACTACGAATGTAGACAGATTCGACCGGCGCGTCAATATCGCAGCGGCCGTATGATTCGCAGGGGAAACCCCTTACACGGAGCAATTGCAGCGAGTTTGCGGAGAACGGGAAACTCTTTTACCACATCCGCCATCCAAGCAATTATCGTGAGGATGCCGGGGGTGGGGTGTATAATCCCGGCGAAGCTCCTCCGGAGGTGCGCATGAAAAAGAGCCTTTTCGGGCAATTGGGGGCGCTACTTGTAGCTGCTTCGCTTCTTAGTCCGGGGACCATCGCGGGGTTCCCGCTACAATCCGCGCAACAGCCTGCGAGCCAGCAGCAGAGCGGCCAATCACAGCAGCCCGGCCAGCAAACCTCTCCGCCCGCGCAGACTCCGCAGCAACCTGCTCCAACGCAGACAACGCAGCAGCCTACTTCGAGCGCTCAAGACCAAAGCGCGCCAGGAACGGGCGAGCAGAATCCGGACTCACTACCGATTCAGCAAATGCCGACGGACCCGAACGTCAAGGCCGGTTCCAAGCAGGATGTGAACGCGATCGGCAATCGTAGCGTAGGCCACGGATTGAATTTCTATTCGCTGGAACACGAAATCGCGCTGGGAAAACAATTGTCGCAGGAAGTGGAGAAGCAGGCCAAATTCATCAACGATCCAATCGTTATCGAGTATGTGAACCGCGTAGGGCAAAACTTGGTTCGCAATTCGGATGCGCAAGTGCCGTTTACGATCAAGGTAATCGATTCGGATGTGGTGAACGCGTTCGCGCTGCCGGGCGGATTTTTTTACGTCAACAGCGGTTTGATCCTGCACGCGGACGAGGAGTCCGAGCTGGCGGGAGTGATGGCGCACGAGATCGCGCATGTGTGCGCGCGGCATGGCACCAAGCAAGCAACCAAGAGCGATATCATCCAGGTCGGCGCGATGGTGGCAACGATCTTCATTCCTTACACCTGGGCCGGATACGCGATTTATCAGGGCATGAACTTTGCTATTCCCATGACCTTCCTGAAATTCACACGCGTGGATGAGGCCGAAGCCGATTACCTGGGGCTCCAGTATATGTACAAGGCCGGCTACGATCCGAACGCGTTCGTTTCCTTCTTTGAAAAGGTTCAGGCGGACGAAAAGAAGCAGCCGGGCACCATTCCGAAGATTTTCTCCACGCATCCTCCGACGCCGGAGCGCATCGTTGCGGCGCAGAATGAAATTGCGAAGATTCTGCCGGCGCGCGACGAGTACATCGTCACCACTTCGGAATTCGACACGGTTAAGCGGCGGCTGCAAATGATCGAAATGAATATGAAGGTGGACGACAAGAAGAACCCGAACAAGCCTTCACTGCGCAAAAAGACCGATCAGCAGCCCAACAAGGGACCATCAACGGGAAGCGATCCGCAGTCCACCAGCAGCGATCCTACTTCCACGGATGATCCGGACCGTCCGACGCTACAGAGGCGGCCGGATCCAAACGCGCCGCCCCAATAATCCGGGCGCGGATGTAGCTCAGAGCAAATTCGCGGGTTATAAACTGCAAAGGGCGCCGATGAAACGGCGCCCTTTTTTATTCCGCTGTACGACTAACGGGTGTGAACTTCGGCGACGCCCAGGCGTTTAAGACCTTCGGCGTAATATTTGCGATAGAGGATGTCCCACTCTTCGCTGCCTTCCAGGATTTCTTTTTTCTGCGAAGTGATTTTCGCGCGGACCTCGGTGTCCACCTGCTCTTCGAGCTTGAGCAGCGACGACAAAATAGTTACGATTTCCTGGCGAATAGTGTCGCGGTCTTCGACGAAATCAACTTCAGGAGTAGATACAAGAAGATCGATGATTCGATGAGAGATGCGAACGGTTTTCTCACGGGTCAGTCGCATGTCAGCGGAGAATTAATTTCCTTTCACGGGCGAGCTGGCCCTTCACTTTCTTGAACATTTCCTGGTACGAAACGCCCGTGCGCTTCATTTCGTCGGAGTACTTGGCTAGAATCTCGCGGACTTCTTCGTTAACGCGGTCCTCCACGGTCACCTCGTCTGCCATCACCTGGCGGACTTGCTGCGTGAGGCTTTCCACGTTCTTTACTTCGATCATCTTCTGGGCCGCGAGGCGTTTTACCACCTCTTTGGCCATGTAACCGACAAAATCTCGCGACAGAAGCATTCTGTTTGGCTCCGCGAACGATGACGAGCTTTTCAGTCTACTGGCTGGGTATTCGAAGTGTCAAGGTGAGGTCTTGCGGCCGTTTTAGCTCGCGTGGCGTCGCAGCGAAGCTTCGCCCTTGCAATTGCGGGCTGATCTTGCCTGCGCTCATTCGTCCGACGGCGCGCAGCGACCGAGGGGGCGTGATTTAGTTACCGTGCTCTCCTGTCGCCATGTTCTGATAATCTAGCTCGGGGAATTACTCCCGCAGACCGCACAGTGACCGGTCCCGAGCGCTGCAAACTACTCGAAAGGAATCGCCAAAGGTGAATTCACCCACGTCCTCTTCCCGCGAAATTAAGCGCGCATTCAATTTTAACGGCGGCCCTGCTGCTCTTCCGCTTTCCGTGCTCGAACGCATCCGCGAAGAACTATTCGATTACCGCGGCACCGGGATGTCCGTAATGGAAATGACCCATCGCTCGGCTGAGTTTGAAGAGATTCTTTCGCGCGCGGAACAAAACCTCCGGCGCCTGATGGAGGTTCCGGACGAATATGCGGTGATATTCCTGCAGGGCGGTGGCAGCCTGCAATTCACCATGGTGCCGATGAACCTTTACATTTCCGGGAAGCCCGTGGACGTGTTGCACACCGGGATGTGGACGGCAAAAGCGATCGCGGAACTAGAAAAGGGCATACCGTTCCGATTGGCGGCTTCGACAGAAGCGGAAAAATTCAGGCGCGTACCGCGGAAGAGTGAAATTGTGTTTGCGCGTGATGCTTCTTACGTGTACATGGCCTCCAACAACACAATCGAAGGGACGCAGTGGAGCGCGTTTCCGCAGACCGGAGACGTGCCTTTGGTGGCGGATATGTCGTCGGACATTCTTTCGCGGCGAATAGACGTCCGAGACTTCGGATTGATTTTCGCAGGAGCGCAGAAGAATCTAGGGCCATCCGGAGTCACCGTGGTTATCATCAGGCGCGATTTGGCGGAGCGAGCCGATAAGAAACTGCCGACGCTCCTGCAATATCGGACCGAGATCAAGGAACACTCGCTTTTCCACACTCCGCCTACGTTTGCGGTATACATCGTGGGTTTGGTTCTCGAATGGGTTGCGGCCGAAGGCGGCGTGGCCGCAGCCGAAAAACGAAATGAAGCAAAAGCCAAGCTGCTCTACGATACGATCGACGCGGGCACTTTCTACTCCTGCCCGGTAGAGAAGGATTCGCGCTCCAAAATGAATGTGGTGTTCCGCGTTGCGGGCGGGGACGAAGCCATGGAGAAAAAGTTCGCGCAGTCGGCCGCTGCGGCACACATCACAGGCGTGACCGGCCATCGGTCGGTCGGCGGGATGCGCGTCTCACTTTATAACGCCGTGACGCTGAACGCTGTCGAAGCGCTGGTGAGTTTTATGCGGGAGTTCCAGCGAACGCGGGGCTAAGCCGGAAAGTGCGCTCGGTTCCAAACGGACTCGGACGCTGACTAAGCTCGAGCGAAAAATAGCCACAGCAGTGTGGTATTCACGCAACACTCGCTTGACTTGCATCAATTGGCCCGTTATTGTTGATGATTCATGTCTAATACCGTCGATTCGATAGCCAGTTCGCCACTTTTAGGAGTTTCTTCACATCCGGGCTGGCTTCAAGACGCCACGCTTAGCGCAAAACAGCCGAAAGCGGCTCAAGTTGATGCACAACCCCCGCTTGATGAATACTTTAACTCGCTCTTTACCGCGCTTGGGCCGCAGCACTGGTGGCCCGGGAACACACAGTTCGAAGTGATCCTCGGTGCCATCCTCACGCAGAACACCTCGTGGAAGAACGTCGTACTGGCTCTGGCCAACCTGCGAGCCGCCGGGGTTTTTACGCCCGCTTCCGTTGAAAAAGCCCACATCCGGCGCCTGCAATCGCTAGTTCGTCCGTCGGGCTACTATCGGCAGAAGGCGCGGGCGCTGAAGGCTTTCGTCCAGTTCTTGCGCACGGACTATCGCGGATCGCTCAAGCGAATGTTCGCAACTCCGACAATTGAGCTCCGCGAAAAGCTTCTGCGAGTGTGGGGAATCGGCCCGGAGACCGCGGACGCGATTCTACTCTACGCCGGAAAGCACCCGGTCTTCGTAGTTGATGCTTATACCAAGCGCATCATGGCGCGGCACGGATGGATAAGCGGCAAGGCTAAGTACGAAGAAGTTCGTTGGATGTTCGAGAGGCAAACTCCAGGAAACGTGGAAAGATTTAAGGAATTTCACGGGCTAATCGTTAGGGCGGGGAAAAACTGGTGCCGCAAGCAAGTCGCTGAGTGCGACAAGTGTCCATTGGGACGGTATCTGGAGGAAGGCCGGTGAAGGGCGAACGGTCAAAATGGAAGCGAGAGTTGCGGCTCACGCTGGGCCTCGTGGCGATAGTTTTGCTTGCCGCAGCGGTATTCACGCTCGGCTCGTTAAACATTCCCCTGCATCCGGAAAAAGAAAGCGGATTGGTGATCTTGTTCGCGCTGTCAACTTTTATGTTTGCGGCGCTGCTGGTTTTCAGTCTGATAATGATCAGGAGCTTGGTCCGTCTGTGGAACGAACGGCGCATCGGACAGATGGGCTCGCGTTTCAAGGCCAAGATGGTTTTAGGCGCGCTGGGCGTCTCCTTGTTGCCGGTTATGTTTTTGTTTTTCTCCAGCTACGCTTTATTGAATCGGACACTAAACCTCTGGTTCCCCCGGCCCTTGGAAATAGCCAACGAAGAAAGCCGAGTGCTTTTAACGGGCTTCGGCAAAGCTGAGCTCAAACGATTGAGTACGCTCGCTTCCGAAGCTGCGATGCGAGAAACGCCGGACCAGAGCTTCCTGGTGCTGAGCCGAACTGCAGATGCTGCGTGGATCACCGATCGTCAAGGGCAAGTGACTGGGGGAATGGATTTCGAGAAGGGGTGGAGTTTCGGCCCGGAGTTCCAGGCGAAGACACAAGATCCTCACTCCCAGAATCGCAATCCGGCGGCGCCGAAAATGGTGCGATCGCTCGCCAGCGGCGCGCAAGTGTGGCAGGCGGGGAACCAGCTCTACCTCGCGGGAAGCGCTCCCATGCAAGGTTCTATTTTGTTTGCCGCCCGGCACCTGCCGGATGATTTTGTGGAGCGGTATCAAAATATTGAAACTCAAACGGGACTTTACGCGGAACAGAAGCAACGATTACGCGCTTTCAAGCGCGAGATTTTGCTCACGCTCATCGCAGTCACGTTAATCCTGCTTTCCAGCACCACCTGGATCGCGCTGCGACTTTCGAAACAAGTGACCGTGCCGATTCAGGGTCTGGCTGAGGCGACGCGCGAAATTTCGCGCGGCAATTTCGATCATCGCATCGAGGTGGAGGCGCAAGACGAACTGGGAACCTTGGTACGTTCGTTCAATCGCATGACCGAGCAACTGGGAGAAGGCCGGCGCCAGATTAATGAGTTCACGCGAAATCTCGAGCAGGCCATCGAGGAGCGCGAGGGCCGCCGGAAATTGATGGAAGCAATTCTGGAAAATATCCCGACGGGAGTGGTCTCGCTGAACGCGACCGGAGAAGTGGCGCGGGTGAATTCCGCTATCGTGATGATCTTGGGAGAACACGCACGCAACGCACATACGCTGCCGGAGCTGCTGGGCGAAGAAGCAGGCCGCGCGGTTCTGTATCTGATGAGGCGGTCGTTGCGTATGGGCGCGGCTTCGCGTGAAATTGAAATCGCGTCCGCGGGAAGGCTGCTTCGCGCTGCGGTGACGGTGAGCTCTCTTGGACCGCGGCGCTCGAACCCGGGCTTTGTGGTGGTCATCGACGACCTTACCGACCTTCTTCGCGCGCAAAAAGCGGCTGCCTGGCAGGAGGTTGCCCAGCGCATCGCGCATGAAATCAAAAATCCGCTTACGCCGATTCAGCTTTCGGCGCAGCGGCTGCTCCGGCATCTGGAGCGCACGGCGTCATTGAAGACCGAGGCCACGCGTGGTGAGCTCGAAAAGCTGGTGGCGGAATGCGCCGGACTGATCGAGCGCGAAGTGCAGACGCTCGAATCGCTGGTGGATGAGTTCTCGCAATTCGCGCGATTCCCTTCCGCGCGCCTGGCTTCCGCGGATTTGAATTCCATTGTGTCTAGTGCGCTGGATTTATTTCACGGACGTTTGGACGGCATCACGGTGAAAACAGAACTGGCCGCTACCTTGCCGCCGGTGAAAGCCGATCCGGAATTGATGCGTCGCGTGGTCGCCAATTTGATTGATAACGCGGCGGAGGCCATGGAAGGTTCGACGATTCGGCGTTTGCGCGTGGCCACACGCGTGGAAGGAGACGGCGATGCGGTGGAAATCGAGATTTCCGACAGCGGCCACGGTATCTCTCCCGAAGACAAAGAGCGGCTTTTTCTGCCGCACTTTTCCACCAGAGAGCGTGGCACCGGGCTGGGACTCGCCATCGCGAGCCGCATTATTGCCGAGCATAACGGAACAATCCGCGTGGAAGATAACCTGCCGAGCGGAGCGCGATTTCTGATTCGATTTCCCGCCGCGGAAGTTGTGGCCACACAAACGCAAACGGGTGGGCCGGCTTAGCGGTTTTTACTGGAATCTAACTTTGCACGCAGGCCCCGCGGGCTCAAAAGATCGAGAAGTTCAAAGGCTCGAAAATAATGCCGGCGACCATACTTATAGTTGATGACGAGATCGGAATCCGGCAATCGCTGGGCGCGTTGCTGCGGGACGAAGGGTATGAAATCGAAGCAGTGGCCTCAGGTGAAGAATGCCTGGAGCAGATCGGCCGGCGAAACTTCGATTTGATTCTGTTGGACGTTTGGCTGAAGAAGATGGACGGCCTGGAAACGCTCGAGCGCATTCAGCAGCGCGAAGGCGCGCCGATGGCGGTGATGATTTCCGGCCACGGAAATATCGAGACGGCGGTGCGCGCGACGAAACTTGGGGCCTTCGACTTCATAGAAAAACCGCTCTCCCTCGAAAAAATCGTGCTGGTAGTGCGCAACGCGCTCGATTACGTGCGGCTGGAGTCTGAAAATCGCAGGCTACGCGCTGAACTGGAGGAAAAGCATCAAATTCTGGGGAACAGTGTGCCCATGAAAGCGCTGCGGCAGCAGATTGCGTTGACCGCGCCGACGAACGGCCGCGTGCTGATTTACGGCGAAAGCGGAACGGGCAAAGAGCTGGTAGCGCGAGCTCTACACGCCAGCAGCTTGCGGGAAGCGATGCCGTTCGTGGAAGTGAACTGCGCCGCCATACCGGAAGAACTGATTGAATCGGAAATGTTCGGGCACCGCAAAGGAAGTTTTACCGGCGCCAGCGAGGATAAGATCGGCAAGTTTTTGAAGGCCGACGGCGGAACCTTATTCCTCGATGAAGTGGGCGACATGAGCCTGAAGACGCAGTCGAAAGTTCTGCGCGTGCTGGAAGAACAGCGCGTGGAGCCTTTGGGTTCGAATACGCCCGTGACCGTGGATGTGCGCGTCGTGGCCGCCACCAATAAAAAGCTGGAAGAAGAAATCGGACGCAATGCTTTTCGGGAAGATTTATTTTATCGGCTGAACGTGATTCCATTTTACGTGCCCGCGTTGCGCGATCGAGTGGAGGACATCCCGATTCTGGCGGCGCATTTCCTGCGCGCCTTCTGCGAGGAATACGGCAAGAAACAGAAAGAATTCAGCTCGCCCGCTGTCGATGTGCTGCTGAGTTATCCCTGGCCCGGGAATGTGCGCGAACTGAAAAACCTGGTCGAACGGCTGGTCATCATTTGCCCTTCGCCGCGGATCGAACCGCATCATTTGCCGCCGGAAATATTCCGCGGCGCGTCCAAGAGCCCGCAGAAGCCGTACGAGAGTTTGCAGGAGGCGCGGTCCGCCTACGAGCGCGAATTCGTGTTGCGCAAGCTGGAAGAAAATCGCTGGAATATGACCAAGGCGGCGCAGGCACTGGGTCTCGAGCGCAGCCATTTATACCGGAAAATGCGCACGCTGGGCATCGCGCCTGCGAGGGAATAGAACCTATTCCTGGTAGTCCGCGAGCTGTTCCAGCTGGCGGTGCCAATCAAGTTGGCGAACGATCGCGGAATTTTGGCGCCAGTGCGGCTGCACTTTCACCATCAGCTCCAGGAAAATCTTCGCGCCGAGTATGGTTTCGAGTTCCAGGCGAGCCTGCGTTCCGATTTTCTTGATGGTGGCGCCGCCCTTTCCGATCAGAATCCCCTTCTGGCCTTCGCGCTCAACGTAAATCGTTGCGCGTATGCGCGTGATCTTCTCGGTCTCTTCGAAATTATCGATCAGCACGGCGATGGCGTGCGGCACTTCTTCCCGCGTGATGAGGATCGCCTTTTCGCGAACGAGTTCGGCTGCCAGAAAACGCTCGGGCTGATCGGTGAATTGATCGGCCGGAAAATGCGGGGGCGCCTCGGGAAGCCGCGTGAGCCAGGAATTCACCAGGTCGAGGCAGCCGGCGCCGGTGAGCGCGGAGATCGGAAAAATCTCCGCGAACTCAAATACTTTGTTGTAGCGCTCGATCATGGGCAGCAGAAGCTGTTTGTGGATACGGTCCACTTTATTCAGCAAGAGGTAAACCGGGCCGCGAAAGCGTTCCACCCACTGAATCGAGAAGCGGTCGCCAGCGCCGAAATCGGCGGTGGCATCCACGATGAGCGAAAGAATGTCGATGCCTTCCAGCGCGTATTGCAATTCGTCCATCATCATGCGGCTCAAAACATTTTCCGGCCGGTGAATGCCGGGCGTATCCACCAGAACGATTTGCGCGTCGTCGCGATTCAGAATGCCCTGAATGCGGTTGCGAGTGGTTTGCGGCTTGGGCGAGACGATAGCGACCTTCTGGCCGACCAGAGTATTTACAAGCGTGGACTTGCCCGCATTGGGACGGCCAACAATCGCGACGAAGCCGGACTTGAAAGGCATGCAGACAACGATTGTACGCCATCGGGCTGGATGCGAGTAGGTTTCAGCGGAAGAAGAAAGAGGCGGAGGGATGACAACGCCTTCTTTCCAAGAGTCTCAGTTAAAGCGGACGCGGACGCGCAGAACTTTGCGCTGATTGGCTTCGAGAACTTCGAAGCGAAGGCCGTCGGCGTCGATGATTTCGCCGGTGCGCGGAACGTGGCCTGCAACACTATTCAACAATCCAGCGATTGTGCTGGAGGTGGAGTGCCGCATGGCGGCGTCGAGTTTCACACCGAACAGTTCGCCGACTTTATCCACCGGAACGCTGCCGCGAACTACCAACGCGCCGCCGGCTTCGCGAATCACATCGGGCGCCGGCCTGCGATCTTCTTCACCGATTTCGCCGACAATCTCCTCCACCATGTCTTCGATGGTGACGACACCGGCCATCAAGCCGTACTCGTCAATCACAATCCCCATCTGCTGGTTCTTGCGCTGCATTTCTTTCAGCAGCTCGGACCCAAACTTCGTCTCCGGCACGAAAAGAGCCGGTCGCATCAGCTCGCGAACCGTGCGATGAGCGGCTTCGGTGTCCGGCACCTCGAGCATATCTCGCGCCATGACGATGCCCACGATGTCGTCCAATGATTTTTCGAAAACCGGCAGACGTGAGAATTTTGTTTCGACAGCAAGGTCGCGCAAGTCTTCCAACGAAGCATCCGCGCGAATGGCGATCACGTCGGGGCGCGGCGTCATCACTTCGCGGACGCGCTTGTCGCCGAACTCGACCACCTGTTCGATGAGCCGCGCTTCGTCCTGCTCGATGATTCCCTCTTCCGTTGCAGCGTCGACAAAATCTTCGATGGCTTGCTGCTCGGCCGCCGGGGCGCTTTGCTCCTCTTCCGAAACGTGGAGCACGGACACCAGGAGTTCGAGCACAGCCAGAACCGGCCACGTGAGAAGCAGAAATGCGCGCACGATCGGAACGAAGGGCGCGATCCAGTTGCCCGGAGCGCGCGCAAGAAGAAGCGAAGGCAAAAACTGCATGGCCACCACGACTTCGGCGCCCAGGAAGAAAATCATCTCAAGCGCAGCTTCCCAAGTTCCGAGCGAGAAGAAGATTACCGCCCGAGCGGTAATCGCTGCGACAAGGACGAGCCAGAGGCGCGTGAGAAGACTGAATGCCAGCGCAGCTCGACGGGGCGCCATGTGGAACCGCGGAGCAACTTCGGATTCGAACGTTTCCAGATGGTCGTGGATGCGGCCAGTGGACGCGCGGCCCAGCTCGCGGTACACCCGGTCAAGGTAGGAGAAGAACAGCAGAATAACTGTAAGAAAAAGAATGCCGGCGGTGTAGAAAAAAATGGCCACGCTAGAGGCGCTCCGACATCGTGACCGCAGGCGCCGCAGCGCGAATCGGCCGGCGGTTGCGCCCTGGCATGCTGGAACGCCAAAAAGTGAAGTGTCGGCCCATGATTATGCCAAACCGAGATGACGGCGAAGACTCATTTCCCGCCGGTCCATTTGACCCTGATCGGTTTCGTGGTCGTATCCCATCAGATGAAGAATTCCGTGCAGGACTAGGATGCGCATTTCGCCGTCGAAATCGCGTCCCAAACGGCGGGCGTTTTGCCGGGCGACAGCGGGAGCAATCGCAATATCGCCCAAATACGGCGGCGCAGAGGCAGCGCGCAGCGCGAAAGAACTGCGTTTTCCCGGCAATCGGCCGATCCTTCGATGGGAGTGTGGCTCATCCGCTGCGAACGACAATACATCCGTGGGGCGATTTTTTCCACGGTAGACGCGGTTCCACTTCGCGATTTCCGCATTGGTGACCAGGCAGATCGTAAGTGCGTTGGAGGGAATGCGCAGCAGCCGCCGCAACTTTCTGGAAAATTTCTCCAGCTCGCCAATGGAAATTTTCACCTGATGCTGTTGGTTGAGAATCATGTAACTGGATTAGGCGCGATGATTCTTGCCGGCAGGATGGGCTGCACCGTGCTCGTCGTAAGCTTTGATAATACGCTGAACCAGGCTGTGGCGCACGACGTCGTGCTCGTCGAAATAAACCATCGAGATTCCTTCGATCTTGCCCACGATTTCGATGGCTTCCACCAGTCCCGAGCGGCGCGAATCCGGCAGGTCGATCTGCGTGACGTCTCCCGTGATCACCGCCTTTGAATTGAACCCCAATCGCGTGAGAAACATTTTCATCTGCTCGCTGGTGGTGTTCTGCGCCTCATCGAGGATGACGAAGGAATCGTTCAGCGTGCGCCCGCGCATGAAGGCCAGCGGCGCAACCTCGATAATGCCTTTTTCAAGAAAACTCTCCAGTTTGTCGGCTTCCAGCAAGTCGTGAAGCGCATCATAGAGCGGGCGCATGTAGGGATCGACCTTCTCCTGAAGTGTTCCGGGGAGAAAACCCAAGCGCTCGCCGGCTTCCACTGCCGGCCGCGCGAGAATAATTCGAGTGACTTGCTTGGAGAGCAGCGCGGAGACAGCCATAGACACAGCCAGGTAGGTTTTTCCCGTTCCGCCGGGGCCGATCGCGAAAACCATGTCAAACGTTTCGAGCGCTTCCATATAGCGCGCCTGATTGGGACTCTTAGGCGCGATGCTTTTCTTGCCGAAGGAGCGCACGCGCGTGGGTGAAAAAGCGCCGCGCAACTCGGACGATGGGGCTGTGGTGGCGACACGGAGCAGCGATTTCACTTCTTGGCTGGCCGGGACGCGGCCTTCGCGCACGCGGTTATTATATTCTCCGAGGATTTGGGCCGCGCGCTCCACTTGAGCGGGTGCCCCTTCGATTTCCAGGTCATGATCCTGCAAATGGGTCGTGACGTGCAGGGTTGATTCGAACAGCTTGATGTTTTCGTCGAGGGTACCAAAAAGCTCGCTGATGCCACCCACTAGTCGGACGGTTTGTTTCATTCAGTATCGCGGGCGCGACGCCTCCAGAACACTGGGTGATTGGTAGCGTAGCGCGGGAGGCAAGCAGGGTCAAGGTGGGAGCAACAGGATTCATTAAGCTGTAATGTTGATAAATCACGCGGCTGGAGTGAAAAACCGCCCCTGTTGGTCTTGATGGGTACGCCGGCATGGCCCCTCAGCCTGGGAGTAACTCTTGTTTCAATTGTCCGAGAAAAGGGCCCAGCCTAGCCGCGACATTGTGTCATTCTGTTAGCTAGCGCTGGGGGTGGAAGCGAAGGCCAAGAACCGTTCCAAAATGAGAATCGTGACGCCGCTGAGCGTCTAATAGGAATTGTAGCTAGCTGTGAGGCTTGCTGGGTATCAACCGACGGGAGACTTGTATGGCAAACGTTAAGGAACCTTCGCGCGACACGGAAGGCAAAGTTTATGCCGAGCCGCGGCGGACGCAGCGAGTGCGGATTGGGATGTCCGTAGAGGTCCGCTCAACCGAAGGCGAGCTATTTCAGGAAAAAACAAAGACTATCACCGTGAACGCGAACGGCTGCCTCGTGCTGCTGGCTGCCAAGGTGAAGCGCGGTCAGAAGCTCACCATCAGCAATCCTCAGACTCAGGAAGAGCTTCCGTGCACCGTAATTTTTCAGGGCGATTACAACAGCGGCAGATCGGAAGTGGGTCTGGAATTCTCCGAGCCCTCACCCAAGTTCTGGCGTATCGCGTTCCCTCCCACTGATTGGGATCCAAGTGAGCGCAAACGCGCCAGCGCTCCGACCGCCACCGCACCCGTGCCCCGAACCACCCGCTAAACTACCAGCCGGACCGGACATCATCGCCCGGAATTTCTCAACGCAATTATTTAGCCGAATTCCCGCCTAAGGCTTAGCCGCGGGAAATTGAACTTTGGGAGCTTCGCGCGAAGTCTCCGAAGCCTGGAAATACGCGTCGTTGCGCTTGAAACCGGCCCAGCCCGCATAAATATTGTTCGGGAATAGCCCGATGTACGTGTTGTAGGCCTGGATGGAATCGTTGTAACGCTTGCGTTCGACCGCGATGCGGTTCTCCGTGCCGGCCAGCTCGTCCTGCAAGCGCAGGAAATTTTCGTTTGATTTAAGCTGCGGGTAATTTTCGACAATCAGGAGCAGTCGGCTGAGCGCGCCATCGAGCTGGCCGTTCGCCGCGATTTTATCCTGCGGAGTTTGCGCGCCCATCAACGCTGAACGAGCCTTCGCGATATCGCCGAAGACGGTTTCTTCGTGCGCGGCGAAGCCTTTCACCGTTTCCACCAGGTTCGGGATCAGGTCCGACCGGCGCTGAAGGACTACGTCCACCTGAGCCCAGTTGGACTTCACCGTTTCGTTCAGAGTAACCATCTGATTGCGATGTGAAACGTACGAACCGCCGACTATCAGCGCGAAGATGACGAGCACGACGATGATCGCTGCAACTGCTTTCATGAAATCCTCCTGTGGAAATTCATTCAATCACCCCGCGGCAGAACCTGCCCCAAAAAATCGTCAGGCAGATTCGAGCCGGCGGTCCACTTCATTCGTGACGACCTCAACCAGCTCGAGATAGGCATTGAGTGATGCCTCGACATCAATTTCGCGCTTCTTCCGTTTCCCTTCCCGCAGATCGAGTATGGCTTGAAATGCCGTCGGGTTCCCGCCGGTCAGCGACGCTATAGCATCCACGCTTCCGCGTTTCGTGGTCGGCATCTCGTGACCCAGGGCCAGCAGCGCGTGGCGAAATAGCGCGCAGAATGGCGAAACAGAATTCATCATAATGCCGAGGTGGACTTTATTGCTGAGCGGCGCAGCGAGTATCGCCTGGCGCAGACGCAGCCAGGCTGTGCGAAGTTCGCGTTCCACTTGAAGGCGGTGTAGCTGCAGCGGCACTTCGAACTCGGCCAGAAAATCCGTGCCTAAAAGAATGCGGTGATTGAGCTTCATGTCCAGAAGCTCGATGGCGAACACGTCGGCTGAGCGGCGCAGTTCATCCTGCGTAAAAAAAAGCGGAGGCGGATTACCTTGCCGAATCCACCAATCCGCGACGCCGTGGGAATGTTCGAGAAGCGCGGCATCGGCTCGATCCACTACGCACACGATATTCAGGTCCGAATGCCCGGCGCGGAATTCGCCGGTAACCGCCGAGCCGTAGAGCACGACAGTCTTAAGGTTGTCGTGAATCGCCGCTTTCAGCCGATCCACCAGTTCTGTCAGTTTAGCTTCCATTCGCGATGTCCTTAGCTAACTACGCGTGCGAAGAAACAAAATTACCAGCTACCGCCTGCACCGCCTCCGCCCGTCGCTCCTCCGCCGAAACCGCCGAAGCCACCGCCGCCTCCCCCAAATCCCCCTCCACCAAATCCTCCTCCACCCATCATCATTCCACCAATCATTGGACCGATCCACCCACCGCCCCGCCCACCTCTCCCGCCTCCTCGCTTGATTAGGTTCGCAATCAGTGAGAAGAGAAAAATCAAGAATATAATTATGAAGATGGGATTGGGCCCGTTCCTTTGTTGGTCTCGGCGGGGCGTGCGCGCCGCAGGAATAGACGTCGTGGCGCTGAGAGTGACGCCGCGATCCTGCGCGATCACATCGGCGACGCGGCGAGTCATGAGAAGCATTGCAGCGTCGTAGTTTCCATCGCGAAGATACGGAACTGCTTCACGGCCGAAGCCACCAACTTTGCCGTCGGGAAGTATCGGTTCCAGCCCATATCCTACAGTCGTCCAATACTGGTGGTCCTGCGGTGAAACAAGAATCAGAACTCCCTGATTGGATTGCTTTGGGCCAACTCCCCATCTTGTGAAAAGATCGACTGTAAAGTCTGCAATTGGCCTTCCGTCTAGAGACTTGACGGTGACGACTGAAATCTGGGCATGCGCTTTCTGGTCCACTTCGGTGCAAAGCGCAGTGAGCAGGTTGCGAGCTGGCTGGCTCAGCACCCCCGCATAGTCGTTTACGTAGCCCTCGGGCTTCGTTTTGGGAAGGCCGTTCTGAGCGTATGCACCGAGCGTGAGGAACAGCCATCCAAAACACGCCAGCAGAACGGTGGCGGCCTTCAGGCTGTCGATGGACTTCCTCTGCTTGCGCACGGACGGCATGGTAGGTGGCGGGCATGTTAGAACTACCTGAACGATGGTGTCAACGTACGTGCTGTCCCAACCAAACCAACGCAGTCGCACCAATCAAGAATCACGAGTTTGTGCACGAGATTGTCAGCGGGTAAGTTGCGATGCTACACTCCGGTGTCCGTTTGTTCGTTTACGCACAGTAATGTTCGCTAATGAACGAACCGTGAGCCGAAATTCCCGATTAACCGTCTAATTTCAACTGGATATGCATGGCCGCTGCGTTGCACCGAAAGAGTCCATTTGAAACAAATGGGCCTGCGCGTGCGTTTAGATAGGGTGAGGCCTGCTGGCATTTCGACGTTTCACTACTCTGAGAGGGAACAACGATGATTCGAAGGATTACTCATGTTGCGCTGGTGTTTCTGACGGCTGCTTCTCTTGTCGTTTCACCGGTTTTTGCTCAGTCACAGGAAACGCAGGCCCCGCAAGGAGTGCAATCCCAACAAACTCCTGGGCAAGCTCAGCCGGGGCAAACGCAAGAGCCGACAGGCGGCGAGCTCAAAGCCCAGCCCAACACTCCTGCCGCTGACGAAGCGCGGAGCATGAAGATGGGCCCGGACTATTCGAATGGCAAGCACGTCTTGCCGGACATCACCGCTCCGTACCGCTCACTGCAGATCGCTCAGCCCATGCTGACAAACTCCCCTCGCATCGACCAACTGATTCAGGGCGACAAGTTGATGCTCAGCCTGGAAGATGTGATATCGCTGGCGCTCGAAAATAATCTGAACATCAGCGTACAAAAGTTCCAGCCTTGGATTGAAGAAACGCAGCTCTTGAAAGCGAAAGCCGGCGGAATCCCGCAATCAAGCAATTCGCAGCAGGTGGTGCTGGGTACTTCGCCATCCGTTTCGTTCGATCCCCTAATTACAGGAACGGTAGGATGGGCGCGCTCGACGATACCGGTCAATAACCCGTTCATTTCCGGCACTGGAACAACCTCCGACACCGCGGAAGCTATATCGTCAAACGGTTATACCTACAATTTCGGCTACTCCGAGGGTTTTCATACCGGCGCGAACTTCTCGGTGACCCTTAATACCACTCGGCAAGCCTCGAACTTGTCGGAAAACCTATTTAACCCATATATCCAGCCCGTCTTGACGGCCACTCTAACGCAGCCGCTGCTGAACGGCTTCGGAATACTCGTGAATACCCGTTACATCCTCGAAGCTAAGAATTTCATCAAGGTGTCCGAGTCGCAATTGGCGCAGCAGGTGATCGCGACAGTCACGCAAGTCTCCAATGACTATTGGGAACTGGTCTTCGACCGGCAGAATGTGATCGTGCAGGAAGCCGCGGTGGGTGTTTCGACAAAATTGTATGAAGACAACAAAAAGCAGCTGCAGATTGGAACCATGGCGCCGCTCGACGTGCTCACCGCGGAATCGCAAGTCGCCACCGACCAGCAGAACTTGATCGTGGCGCAGACTACGCGCCTGCAGCAACAGACCGTCCTGCTGAATGACATCACTAAGAATCTGATGGCGCCGGAGCTGGTGGGCCTCGAAATTATCCCGACCACAACCATCTCGAATCCCGAAGTGGTGGAAAATATTCCGCTGCAGGATGCAGTACAGGAAGCCTGGAAGAAGCGGCCTGAAATATATCAGGCGGATCTGAACCTGAAGAACGCCGGCATCGAAGTGAAGGCTACAAAGAACGCTCTTCTTCCCTCGCTCAATGTTTACGCCCAGTTCAGCCAGACGGGTCTCTCGGGAAACGCAATCACGCAGACTTCCACAACTCCCACTTCGATTGTGCCCATCCCGAGTGAACCCATTGTGGACTCTACTACCGGGCTTCAAATAGGGAACGAAGTGGTGGGGTTTCCGGTATTTCCTTCGGGCGTGCAGACGAATGGCTTGGGCAGCGCCCTCTCTAACATGATCAACAACAATTTCCCGACGTATGCAGGCGGGGTGACTTTTGCCATTCCGCTGCGCAACCGCTCGGCGCAGGCAGACAACGCCCGCGCCCTGCTCGACGAGCGCCAGCAGCAAACGCAGTATCGCCAGACACAAAACACAATCGTGCTCAACGTCCGCAATACCATCATCGCCTTGCAGCAGGATCGTGCCCAGGTGGCCGCTGCGGAAAAGGCTCGAAACCTGGCGCAGCAAACGTTGGACGCCGAACAGAAGAAATATCAGCTCGGTTCGTCCACCAGCTACAACGTCGTGCTTCGGTCCCGCGATTTGACCGCCGCGCAAGGTACGGAATTGCGAGCCAAGGTCAACTTGGAAGAAGCTCTCGTGAATTTCAATCAGGCCATGGGGCGCACGCTGGAAGTCAGCCGTATTACCATGGCGGATGCGCTGCGAGGAAAGGTCTATCGCGAGAACCTGATTCCTGGAACGCCGGATGCCGGTAGCCCTGTCGGAGCAAAGTAATCCGGTCGAAGCCGGAAGGCGATTCATCTTCAAGAGTCGGCTCCTGATCCAGCACCGGCTCGTTCTTCAATGCTAACCTCAATTTCCGCAGCTTGCCGCTGCCGTCGCGTTGCCCTAGAATGAACGATAGACCGTTTACGTGTTGAGCATTGCCCCGCCGTCCAAGGAGCTCTGTCCATGGCCGAGAAAATTGGCGAGAAGACCGCTGACCCTCTGAAGACTAATGCGGCGGATGCTCTCGATGCGAAGCGCAAGCCGTCGCAGGCAGAACTCAAGTGGGAAGAAAGAACTCTGCGACCGACGCTAGAGAAGTCGCCCGAGCGCCCTTCTGATTTCACCACCGTTTCAAGTTACCCCATCAGGCGTCTTTACACCCCGGCAGACCTGCCGGACTGGAATCCCGAGCGCGATTTAGGCTATCCGGGTGAACCCCCTTACACGCGCGGAATTCATTCCACCATGTATCGCGGCCGCCTTTGGACCATGCGCCAGTTCGCCGGTTTCGGTGCCGCCGAGGATACCAACCGCAGATTCCGCTACCTGCTTTCGCAAGGCCAGACGGGCCTTTCCGTTGCATTCGATCTGCCCACACTGATGGGATACGACTCCGACCACGCTCTCTCAGAAGGCGAAGTCGGAAAGTGCGGCGTGGCCATCAGTTCGCTTGCGGACATGGAGATCCTTTTCGACAAGATCCCGCTCGCCGACGTCACCACTTCGATGACCATCAATTCTCCCGCCGCGGCGATTTGGGCCATGTATCTAGCCGTGGCCGAAAAGCAGGGCGCCGACTGGAAGAAAATTTCCGGAACGCTGCAAAACGATATTCTGAAGGAATACATCGCACAGAAGGAATACATCTACCCGCCCGAGCCTTCGATGCGGCTGGTGATTGACACTTTCGAGTTCGGAACCAAACACACGCCGCGATTCAATCCCATTTCGGTCAGCGGCTACCACATTCGCGAGGCGGGATCGACTGCAATCCAGGAACTGGCATTCACTTTGCGCGACGGCATTGAATACGTGGAGTGGGGATTGCGACGCGGTCTTGAAGTGGACGAATTCGTGCCGCGGCTTTCGTTTTTCTTCAACGCGCACAATGACTTCTTCGAGGAAATCGCGAAATACCGCGCGGCCCGCCGCATCTGGTACAAGACCATGCGCGAGCGCTTTGGCGCCAAAAGCCCGCGTTCGTGGGCGCTGCGCTTTCACACGCAGACAGCCGGATGCTCGCTCACCGCGCAGCAACCCTACAACAACGTGGTCAGAACAGCGTTACAAGCTCTTGCAGCGGTTCTCGGCGGAACGCAATCCCTGCACACGAATTCTCTCGACGAAGCCTGGGCGCTCCCAACTGAGTTTGCCGCCACCGTCGCGTTGCGCACGCAGCAGATCATCGCCCATGAAAGCGGCGTCACCAACACAGCCGATCCGCTGGGCGGCTCGTACTTCGTGGAAACTCTTACGGACGAAATGGAACGCGGCGCCTGGGATTACATTCAAAAAATTGACGCCCTTGGAGGGATGGTGCCCGCCATCGAACGGGCCTATCCGCAGCGCGAGATCGCCGAAGCCGCTTACCGCTATCAGGTGGCCGTGGACCGCAAAGAGAAAATCATCGTGGGCGTGAATGATTACGTCGCGGATGAGAAGCCCATCGACACATTACAAATCGACGAAACCGTCGCCGAAGGCCAGACCAAGCGCCTCCGCAAACTTCGCGCCGAACGCTCGAACGACGACGTCGCGCGCCGCCTCGCCGCGCTGCGCAAAGCGGCCGCGGGCACGGAAAACACCATGCCTTATATTTACGAAGCGGTGAAGGCATACGCGACGCTCGGCGAAATTTGCGATACCATGCGAGACGTCTTCGGCATCTACGAAGAAGTGGCCATCACCTAGGCATCCAGCCCGGAAAATTGACGCCACATAAATCAGAGGCCATCCGACATTGAAAAGCCTAAGATCGACCGGAACTTCTCTGCTTGCGGCTTTGAGCTTTGTGTTCTTCTCTTTTGCGATTGCTCAGCAAACAGGCGCTGCGCAGGTAAAAGACGAAAGGCCTGCAAAGGTGAAGAGCGGGTTCATCACCACCCCGGACGGCGTAAAAATTCATTACCTCGAAGCTGGGCATTCCGTGACGGCCCAGCGCGCCCAGGTAGGCAATCCTCTGCCGGCGGATGTAACTCCCACTAAGGGCAATATTGCGCTTTCGCCCGAACGCCAATTCCCCTCCATCCTATTCGTCCCCGGATGGACCATGCCCGCCTGGATTTGGGAAAATCAGATTTCGTATTTCTCGAAAGACTATCGCGTGGTAGCCATGGACCCCAGATCGCAGGGCGATTCCTCGCAAGTACCCGACGGCTTATACCCCGCCGCTCGCGCCCGCGACATCAAAGCAGTCGTAACGCAATTGCATCTCGCTCCGGTCGTAATCGTGGCCTGGTCTATGGCCGTGGTCGAAACCATGTCCTACATCGACCAATTCGGGACCGGAGATTTCGCTGGGTTCGTATTTGTTGACAATGATGCCGGCGGCCGCGCTCCCGGCGCCGCCGATCAGGACTTCGGCCTGCTCAAGGGCCTTTTGGAGGACCGGCAAAACGCAGTGAACAACTTTGTTCGCAAACTAAATTTCAAGAAGCCTCAG
>Ga0224545_1000017_pt1 | contig 68711 bp, 59 predicted proteins | sample 714P12024metaG_FD_179906 | JGI IMG/M metagenome (GOLD analysis project Ga0224545, IMG submission 179906) | Peat soil microbial communities from Stordalen Mire, Sweden - 717 P1 20-24 | ecosystem: Environmental > Terrestrial > Soil > Wetlands > Peat | place: Sweden: Norrbotten County, Stordalen... | reverse complement strand
TCGACAAAAGCCTCGACCGTTCCGGTAATGTCCAGGCGGCCGTGAGTAGCCAACCATGCCAGCTCCCATAATGTGATCGCAGAGATCGCGATTCCAGTTCCTTGACTGGCTCTGCGAATTGCGTCGGCGGCTTTCCTCGAGAGTTTTGCTGGTTCGCTTGCCAGCCAAATTAAAACATGCGTATCGAGTAGGATCACTTCTGCATTACCTCCCACTCTTCGAGAGGAACGACGGGAGATTCGATGTCCCCGATGACCTTGAGCTCGTCCGCCATAAAACCAAAAAGATCTCGATTTTTTGACGTGACCGGTACCAGCTTCACGACTGGCGTCCCGCGTTTCGTAATGACGACAGGCTCGCCTGTGGCATTGACATCGTCCATAACGGACAAGCACCGCGCTTTAAACTTGCCGGCTGGCATCTGCTTCATGGTATTCCCCTAGTGTCTATGGTCATATTAATATGACCATAGAGAGATGCAAGGTGAAGCCTGACGAACAAGTTTCTTCCCCGTGCTCAGGCAATCTAGACTGGAAATTTCCTCGCCGCATTTAGGTTAGTATCAACACTTAAGATTGCTACAATTGCGATTATTGCAGCGAGTTCCTATGCCTGCGCGTTTTGTCTTTTCTGATCTCCGTGAGCTTTTTGCTAAAGCTAACGAAGAGAAGTCCGGTGACCGGCTAGCCGGCATTGCCGCCGGGTCGGAAAGCGAACGCGTTGCGGCAAAACGCAAGCTTGCAGATCTGACTCTCGCTGAAATCGTCCAGCAGCCATTGATCGACCCTGACGAGGATGACGTAAGCCGTCTCATTCTCGAAACCTTTAGCGAAGATGCCTTTCGGTCGATCAAGAGTTTGACGGTGGGTGAATTTCGCGAGCACATTCTTGACGATGCCACGCGCGAAACAGACCTCAAGCTACTTCAGTGGGCTATTACTCCAGAAATCGCTGCGGCCGTAACCAAAATCATGAGCAACAAAGATTTGGTGCTCGTTGCAGCCAAGATCCGGAATGTAACCCGGTGCCGGAACACGATGGGTGAGCCCGATGTGCTCGGCATCCGGACCCAACCCAACCACCCGACCGACGACATCGGCGGCATACTTCTTTCGGCCTTCGAGGGCCTCCTATATGGATGTGGAGACGCGGTGATCGGTGTAAACCCCGCGTCAGATTCCGTCGAGACTACGAGCGCGATCCTTCAAGCGCTGCAGCGCCTCGTCAATGTCTATCAAGTGCCCACCCAGACCTGCTGCCTTGCGCACATCAGCACGCAACTGGCGGCTTTGGAGCGCGGCGCGCCCGTCGATCTTCTCTTCCAATCTGTTGCCGGAACGCAGTCCGCGAATCGCAGTTTCGGAATTACGCTGGAAATGATTCGTGACGGCCGCGAGCGAGTTCTAGAACATCACCGCAGCCGCGATGTCCCCTGGAAGGGTGAGAACGTCATGTATTTCGAAACCGGTCAGGGCAGCGCGCTCTCCGCAGAGGCCCACCATGGAGTGGACCAACTGACGCTGGAAGCGCGCGCCTATGGCGTCGCTCGATGCTTCGATCCGTTCCTGGTAAACAGCGTCGTGGGTTTCATCGGCCCGGAGTATCTCTACAACGAACGCCAGATTATTCGCGCCGGCCTCGAAGACCACTTCATGGGCAAGCTCCTCGGGCTGCCAATGGGCTGTGATGTTTGTTATACAAATCATGCGGACGCGGACCAGAACTCGGCAGACAATCTGTTGCTTCTTCTCGCTGCCGCGGGATGCAATTATTTTATGGGCGTACCCTGTTCCGACGACGTGATGCTGAACTATCAGTCAACGAGCTACCACGATGCCCTCGCCGTAAGGCGCCTCTTCAAGCTGAAACCGGCACCGGAGTTTCTGGACTGGCTGGAGGCAAAAGGAATTTATCGCGATGGCGAGCCCGCCCTGCTCGAAGCTCCAAAGCGGCGCGAATTGATGCAGGGTCTGGAGTCTTCTCTCGCGGAGATTCTTTGATGGCCCACGGGCCCACTAAGTCTCTGGTCACTTCGGATCTGTCCGAACGCTTGCAGAAAATTCGAGCCAGAACTCCGGCCCGCATCCTGATGGGAAGAGCTGGAGCGGCCTACCGCACAAACGTGCAACTCGAATTGCGTGAAGCTCACGCCGCCGCGCGCGACGCTGTCCGGGCTGAAATGGATCTGTTGAGCGTATTCGGCGAGACTTTCGTAAGGCGATGGGAACTCTTCGAAGTTCAAACGCGAGCCACCGGAAAGGACGAATATCTTCTGCGGCCTGATTTGGGCCGGCACTTTGACGAAAGCTCGCGCCTAAAGATTCAGGAATGTTGCTTGCGCGGCTGCGATTTGCAAATCGTCATCGGAGACGGCTTGTCCGTGCCCGCGGTGTCTAGGCAAGTGCCGGCACTGCTTCCTCTTCTGTACGCAGGCGCTAAGGAGTCCGGTTGGAAAGCAGGCCGCACTTTCGTAATCCGTCACTGCCGCGTCGGCATCTTGAACGAAATTGGCGCACTGCTTGATCCTCGGGTCGTCGTCCTGCTCATAGGTGAACGCCCAGGTCTCGCCACCGCGGAAAGCCTCTCGGCGTATATGGCCTATCGTCCCCGCGAAGGCCACTCCGATGCGGACCGGAATCTTATTTCAAACATCCATGCGCGAGGCGTAACCTCGACCCGCGCAGCAGCGCGCATCTTGAATCTGGCCGCGCAAATGATGCAGGCGGGGGCGAGCGGCTACAGCATCAAGGAAACCAGCCATATGTTGAGTTGAGTTCGAGCAGCCAAGACAGATTCGGATCAAAATGTCGATCAGCGAGAACATTCGTTTTGCCGTTCGAGACGTGGGTGAGGTGTCCGCGATTCTCCTGCGACCGCAGAACGCGGAAAGTTTATTGGTGCTCGCGCACGGCGCAGGCGCCGGAATGACGCATCCGTTTATGGAATCACTCGCGACCGAACTCGCGGCAGCGAGAGTAGGGACATTGCGATTCCAGTTTCCCTACATGGAGCAGCGGCGAAAGATCCCCGATCGGCCACCCGTGCTCACAGCTACTATTCTCGCAGCGTTGCACGCTGCATCGGAAGCAGCTCCAGACCTGCCGCTATTTGCCGGAGGTAAGTCGCTCGGAGGACGAATGACTTCACGAGCTGCCGCTCAAAACATCTTGGTTGGACTGCGCGGGTTGGTGTTCTTCGGTTTCCCTCTACACGCACCGAATAAACCGGGAACAAAACGTGCGGAGCACCTGCCTAATGTCAGATTGCCAATGCTTTTTTTCCAAGGAACTCGCGACCCCTTCGCCGATCTTAAGCTCTTGCGACCCATTTGTTCCAAACTCGGAGCGCGAGCGACATTGCACGTGATCGAAACAGCGGACCACTCCTTTCATGTGCTGAAAAGTTCGGGCAAGACCGACGGCGGCATTTTGAAGGAATTGGCGAGAACCGCAGCAACGTGGACCCGGCAAGAAATTACCGATCGATCTTCAGGTGAGGGCAGGGCACGGCAGTAATTCGCTGTCATATGACTCGACGATCACGCGGGAACGATTATCCGGTGCCAGCGGACTTCGAGCGGATATGCTGTTCACTTGGATGCGTCGGATTGGCCGGCAGCGACTTGGCGGCGAACTTCGTCGAGCCAGTTTAGGACTACGGTGGGGGCGGAGGAGGGGGCGGAGCGGCCGCCGGCAAATTGGAACATCACGAAGTGTTGGGCGTCGGAGGTGACGTCATAGGACGTGAAGGGAGCGCGGTTTTCGAATTTGTCGGTGAACAGGACTTCGGGTTTGCCGGGCAGGAAAGCGTTTTTGTCCACGGTGTATGGCACTGCCATCATCGTGCCGCCGCCGGCACCGATGTAAAAAAGTTCATGGCCCGTATTCGACCATTGTGGTTCCACGCCGCCACCGGTAGAAACTTGCCATTTGCCTCCGGAGCCGGAAGAAGGCACTACATAGACCTGGGGAAGGCCGGACTCCCATGAGAAGTATGCCAACCAACGGCCGTCAGGGGAGAAGCGCGGCGAACGGGCTGTGCCGCTGCTATCCGCGAGAAATCGGCGCGGTTGCTCTGGTTTGCCGTTTTCGCCAAGGGTAAGAGTCCATATTTCGCAGCAGGATCCATCCTTTTCCGAGAGCCGGTAGAAGGCCAGAGTCTTTCCGTCCGGGGACCAGCCCGAAGGGTAGGCGTTCAGAACGCTATCGGGCGTCAGAAGCTCTTCCTCTCCACCCCCATCGGAGCGTTTGCGGTAGATGGCTTGCCCGGTGCCTTTGCCGGTGGTGCGCGGATGCGCGTAAGCGATCCACTGTCCGTCGGGAGACCAGGACGGATAGGTTGCTCCGGGAGCCCCGGGAGTGAGAGCGGACGTTGTGCCGCGCGCCATATCGTGGACCCAGATTCCGTTGGTGGATTGAAAGGCGAGACGCTTTCCGTCCGGAGAAATTTCCGGAGAGGCGGCGTCCGGATGATCGTCCATCAGCAGCGAGGAATTGCCCTTGCGGTCGAGCAAGGCGATGGTCACGTTTTGCTTCAAAGCTCCGCCGGCCAAATAAACGGCGGTGCCGGTGCGCGAGACGCTTATCTGCACCGCGCCATTGGAGAGATCGGCATCCACTCCCTGCAAGACCGGAATGGCGGTCGCCGTGATCCTTAGTTCTTTGGCGTCGAAAGGCGCAACGAAGAGCGTGCCTTGAGACACATAGGACAGGTAGCCGCCGGCAAGATACCGGCCGTAATACGCGTTCTCCACCAGAACTTTAGGCGCGGCTTTGTCGGTGTTGTCGTTCTTATCGAGCGAGATTGCTTCCACGCGAGCGTGCTCGAAAAAATTGTTGTCCGAGGATGCGGTGAACAGAAGCGCCTTGCCTCCGGGCAGGAATTGCGGCCAGCGGTGCGTGATATCACCGCGCTGTGTATCCAGATGCGTGAGCGCCTCCGGAGTGCCTCCCGACGCCGGGATGCGGTACAGTCCGGAAGTGAATTGCAGCGGAAATGCAATGGTCCCGTCTTCGGACCAGGCTCCGCCGCGATAGCCGTTCACGTTGCACAGCACAATCGGTGCGCCGCCTCGGACGGAGACCTTCTTCAATTTTCCGTCGCCGAAGAAACCGATCCATTGGCTGTCGGGGGAAAAGAACGGGACGGCGGCTGCGCCCGCGCCGCCGAGCAGCACCGCATCTTTATTGTCCATTTCGCGTACGTAAAGCTTGCCTATGTTTGATCCTTGCTCCCGCGTTACATAGGCCACTCGCGATCCATCTGGAGATATCGCCAAAGCCGGTCCGTCAATCGTGTCCAACGGATGCTCAGGCTGAATCCACAACGAGAGTTCCACCGGCTTCAGCACGGAAGGAAGCGATGCTTGCCGCCACGCAAAGAGTGCGACGAGCAGTCCAACGGTCAGCGCCGCAGACAAGGCCCACGGAACAAATCGCCGCCATGATGGCGTGGCAGGCACTGATGAAAGCGGCCTCGCGCCAGATGCAAGCTCTCTCTCGGCGGCGAGTGAGATTGCGCTCCGCCGCCCGGAGGACGCCTGTGCCGGCGTGCCTGTCGACGAATTCGATAATCTGTCCGGCGCTTCCTCAAAGGCTGAGGTCTGCGCCGTGATGCGGCCGGTGGCCGTGTCGCGATTTAGGCGCTTCAAATCGGCGCGCATGTCCGAAGCGTTCTGGTAGCGCAGATCGCGGTCCTTCTCGAGCGCCTTGTTGATAATGTCTTCGAGCTTCGATGGGATGTCCGGGTTCAGCCGCACCGGCGCAGCGGGAGCTCGATTCAGAATCGCGTCAGTAATCACGCCGGATGTTTCGCCGCGAAAGGGAACGGAACCGGTCGCCATTTCGTAGAGCACCACGCCAAAGGAAAACAGATCGGTGCGGGCATCGAGTTCCTTCCCGCGAACTTGCTCGGGCGACATGTACGCGACCGTGCCCACGGCCACGCCCGGGCTCGTGAGATCTTCCGGACGCACTCCCGCGGTCATCTGCGCGGCGTGGGTTGCATCCTGCGTCATCGAATGGACTGCGGCGAGGCGAATTTGTTTGGCAAGTCCGAAGTCCAGAATTTTGGCGCGACCGCGCTCGGTGACGAAAATGTTGGCGGGCTTGATGTCGCGATGAACGATTCCTTTACTGTGTGCGGCGTCGAGTGCGTCCGCAATCCCAATCGCCAAACCCACCAGGATATCCGTCTCGACAGGGTTTCCAGAGATGCGGTGCTTAAGCGTCGTGCCTTCCAAAAATTCCATGGCGATAAACGCTTCGCCGTGCTGATCGTCAATTTCGTAGATCGTGCAGATGTCCGGATGATTCAGGGCCGAAGCCGCCTTGGCTTCGCGCTGAAAGCGGCTGAGGGCTTGCGGGTCTTTGGCTACGTCGTCAGGCAGGAACTTGAGGGCTACAAAGCGGCCGAGCTTCAGATCCTCAGCCTTGTACACCACACCCATTCCGCCGCCGCCGAGCTTTTCGACGATGCGGTAGTGGGAAATGGTGCGGCCGATGAAAGAGGAAGAGTCCGTCATTTGGCGCGCTCATATTAGGTTGGAGCAGGAGCCAAGTCAACGGCTCGAACTCAGGTGGATACAATCCGATTCACCAATCCAGGATTTTGTGAGCTATTACGCCCGTGCTCGAAGCTGATAGAATCGCCAGCGTGAGATCGACGATCCTCACAGCTGGCGGCCTCAAGAGATGACACTTCGACCGAGCCAACCGCCGGAGCAATTCTCGACTCAGTATCCCACGAGAATTGAATGAACTCCCTCAGGACCTCTGTTCCCGTAATTCAGGTTTCCGGAATCCGAAAGACCTATGGCCGAACGGTAGCAGTCGACGAGGTGTCGTTCGAGGTCAACGACGGCGAGATATTCGGTTTGATCGGACCGAACGGCGCCGGGAAGACCACCACGATGGAGTGCATCGAGGGTATTCGCAAGCCCGATCGCGGCAGCATCTCCGTTCTAGGTCTTGATCCCTTCCGCCAGGTATACAAGTTGCAGGAGCGGATTGGAGTGCAGCTTCAGCAGGCGCAGCTGCAGAAACGAATAAAAGTGTGGGAGGCCGTGGATCTTTGGGCTTCCCTTTACCGAAAGAAGTCAATAGACGGCGAGCGCTTACTCGAACAGCTGGGCCTCGTCGACAAGCGGGACGCTTGGTTCATGAACCTCTCGGGTGGCCAGAAGCAGCGACTGTTTATTGCACTTGCCCTGATCAACGATCCGGAAGTGGTGTTTCTCGACGAGCTGACGACCGGGCTGGACCCACAGGCACGCCGGGCGATCTGGGAACTGGTGCGAGGCATCCGCGAGCGCGGCAAGACGGTGTTTTTGACGACTCATCTGATGGAAGAGGCGGAGCGGCTGTGCGACCGGGTGGCAATCATCGAGCACGGCCGGATTATTGACATCGACACGCCGCAGAGGCTCGTGGACCGGCACTGCCCTGAACGAATCGTCGCGCTGGCCACGGCTGACCCGGCCGCCGAGGAACGTTTCGGAGCGATCCCGCAGGTTGAGTCGGTGGTCCGCAGCGATTTGCAATTCACGATTCGCGGCCGGGGCGAAGATTTCGTGACAGAAGTGATCCATTGTCTGTCTGAGAATCGGATACGGGTCACTGACTTTCGCATGATCGTCCCGAACCTTGAGGACGTGTTTCTCAAACTGACCGGCCACTCGATTCGAGACTAGGATCCAAAATGATGCTGCGCGGGCTCTGGAAACTGACCTGGATCGAGATCAAGGTCTTCATGCGCGAGCCGCTTGGAGCGTTCGGGACCATCGGTTTCCCCGTCCTGGTGTTCCTCGTAGTGGGTCGAGCAGCCGGCCGTAACGTCGCCGCACCCTCGCTCGCCGCCAGCGGTTTTCTCCGCGTGGGCCTGCCCGTTCTCGCGTCGCTCCTGATCGCGGTCAGCTCTGTGCTGTCCCTCGTCACGATCATCTCGATTTATCGCGAGGGCGGCATTCTCAAACGGCTCCGCGCCACTCCGCTACGGCCACAGACAATCCTGAGCGCCCAAGTAATCGTAAAGCTGATGCTCACGGCGGCCACACTGGGCTTGATGGTGCTTGCGGGAAAACGGTACTACCCGATCAGCGTCCATGTTCCATTGTTCGGATTTACGATTGCGCTGCTGATCAGCACTTTGAGCATCCTGTCGGTTGGCTTTCTAATCGCCAGTATCGTTCCCACGGCGCGCTTTGCACAACCGATTGGCGCAGCGATTTTGTATCCGATGATCGCTGTCTCGGGACTTTTCACGCCGGTTAACTCGATGCCGCCAGTCCTTCAAGCGGTGGCCCGAGTGCTGCCGATGACTTACGCGGTGTCGCTCATGGAGGGAATATGGAAGGGCGACGCGTGGTGGCCGCACATGGGCGACGTAGCGGCACTGGCCGTGGTGTTTGTCATTTGCACGGCCCTCTCCGCGAAAGTGTTTCGTTGGGAATAACACAGATTGCCTGTATTTCTCTCGTTAGCGGGGAATTGGCCGGCGAATGGCGGAGTTTACCCCGCAGATCAAACGATCATCGACGGTGTTTTGGAGGAGGCCGGCAAGCGCTCGATAGAAGAACTTGAACTGGAGCGTGCGCGCGTGCTATTAGGATTGCTCACCACGCGTCCGGGAGGCGAGAAGGTTGCGCAGGCGGCAACGGCACACGGCGGGACACCGGCTCGAACCAAATGAAACCCAGCGAGCAAACTCGCAGCCTTGGGAGAAGCATAGCAGGCATCGCTGTACTGCTTGCGGGCTTCTTGCTTGCCGCTACGCTCTGCTTCGGCTCTTCCCCCAATGCCTCTCAAATTCCTAGCATCTTCAAGCCGCAATCAACGCCCGCTGACTCGATCTTTCGTTTGTCGCTATTGGTTCTGACAATTACCGGTCTCATTTTTTTGATTGTCTTTAGCCTGCTAGCGTATACCGTCACGAAGTACCGCAGGCGCGACGGCGACGATGGCCGCGAGCCTCCGCAAGTGTATGGCAGCAATCAGGTAGAACTCGCTTGGACCGTGATTCCTGTCCTGATCGTGTTGGTGCTGTTTCTCGCTACTGCGCGCGTTATCCATTCTATTCAGGATGCCCCCAAACCTCCCGGGACGATCGAAGTTATCGCCATCGGCCATCAGTTCTGGTGGGAATTTCGTTATCCCGCTCTAGGTGTGGTTACTGCGAACGAACTGCACGTCCCGGTGAGCGATTCATCGAATCCTTCACCCACTTTCATTACCTTGCTTTCGGCTGATACCGACCACAGCTTTTGGGTGCCACGTCTTGCGGGAAAAACGGACCTGATTCCAAACCGCGAAAACCACACATGGATCGACCCCCACGAGACGGGACTCTATCTCGGTCAATGCGCGCAGTATTGCGGCACGCAGCACGCCAAAATGCTGTTGCGTGTGTACGTTGATTCGCGCGAACAGTTCGATCGATGGGTGCAGAACGAAAAAAAACCAGCCGTTGTTAGCGATGAAGTGGGCGAAGGCCGCCGGATATTTGAGACCACTGCTTGCTTGAATTGCCATGCAGTCTCGGGAACAGTGGCGGACGGGCATTTCGGTCCTGATCTCACTCATTTGATGAGTCGCACTACGATCGCGTCAGGCGCCGCACCGAACACTCCCGAACAACTCAAGATGTGGATTCAAAATCCCGACTCCATCAAGCCAGGCTCGTTAATGCCCGCGATGAAGTTGGATGAAAAGGATTTGGACGCGCTCACCGCATACCTTGTGACGTTGCGATGAGAGCGACAGAATAGCCATGGCCTCAGACACCATCGCGCTCGGGATAGCGGACCCCGACGCACGACCGATCGGCGAGAGGCTGCACGATTGGGTTGTCACCGTCGATCACAAGAAGCTCGGGATTCTTTACATCCTCTACTCGCTTTTTATGCTCGTCATCGGTGGCGTCGAAGCGACGATCATGCGCATACAACTCATCGTTCCGCATAACCATTTCGTTTCGCCACAAGTTTTCAACCGCATGTTCACGATGCACGGCACCACGATGATCTTTTTCGTGGCCATGCCGATCCTATTTGGCTTCGGCACCTACTTAATTCCGCTGATGATTGGTACTCGCGATATGGCGTTTCCGCGGTTGAATGCCTTCAGTTTTTGGATGACCGCTTTCGGCGGGCTGCTTTTGTACTTCAGCTTTATCGGTGGGAATGGACTTTACGGCGCTGGCAATGCGCCCGACGTGGGATGGTTCGCCTATGCGCCACTCACTTCCCGCGCATTCTCGCCCGGTCATAGCACCGATTTCTGGACGCTGGCCCTTCTAGTCTCTGGTATCGGTAGCATCGGAACCGCGGTCAACTTCATCACAACTATTTTGTGCATGCGCTGCCCGGGGATGACTCTGGGGAAAATGCCGCTGCTGGCGTGGCTAAATCTGGTCACGGGTGGGTTGGTCATCCTGGCCGTATCGCCCCTCACTGCGGCCCAGATCATGCTTTCAATCGATCGCTACCTCGGCGGCCACTTCTTCGACACGCAGGCCGGAGGAGCCGCCGTCCTCTGGATGCACTTCTTCTGGATTTTTGGTCACCCAGAGGTCTATGTCCTGATTATCCCGTGCTTCGCGTTTGCTTCCGAAATTATTCCGGTTTTTTCCCGCAAGCCGATCTTTGGATATCCAGTGATGGTGGGCGCGACTGTGGCTATCGGGTTCATAAGCATGAGCGTTTGGGCTCACCACATGTTCACAGTCGGCATGTCCTCCTACGGAAACGCATTCTTTACGGCGACTACGATGGTCATCGCTGTTCCCACCGGGATCAAGATTTTCAACTGGATCGGGACGATGTGGGGCGGCAAGATTCAGTTCAGGGCTCCCATGCTTTTCTGCATTGCTTTCTTGTTCCAATTCCTGATCGCGGGCTTAACCGGAATTATGCTGGGAGCTTCCCCGTTTAACTGGCAACTCAGCAACTCTTATTTTGTTGTGGCGCATTTTCATTACGTCATCGTCGGGGGAATTCTCTTTACCGTCTTCGGAGCTTTCTACTACTGGTTCCCCAAAATGAGCGGACGGATGTACAACGACGCCCTCGCGAAATGGCACTTCTGGCTTTTCTTAATCGGCTTCCATCTGACTTTTGATTTCATGCACATCCCGGGAATGTTGGGGATGCCTCGCCGGATCTACACCTATGAGCCAGGCCGCGGATGGGACATCTGGAACTTGATCATCACGATCGGCGTGTTTTTTCAAATTGCCGGTGTGCTCGTATTCGTCGGCAATCTTTTGTGGTCACTCTTAAAAGGGGAACCTGCCGGGAATGATCCCTGGGATGCGTGGACGCTGGAGTGGTCCACGACCTCGCCTCCACCGGATTATAACTTTGCAAAGATCCCGGTGGTCGAAAGCCGGCGTCCGCTTTGGGACATCAAGCACCCGGAAGATCCGGATTGGAAATATGAATAAGGCGGGAGAACTCGATTGAGCAGTGCAACATTAGCCCGATCATCGAATGAGTCCGCCTGGGCGCTTCCCTCGCGTGGGCGCGTGGGCATGTTTTCCCTGATTGCCGCTGAATCTGCAGTCTTCACGATTTTTGTGGTCGCTCACATTTACTATATAGGGAAAAGCCTGTCGGGCCCCACGCCAAAGGATTTGCTCGAGCTACCCATCTTTAGCACGGTCTGCCTGCTATCAAGCAGTCTGACGATTCATTTAGCTGTTAGAGCTCTGCGAAAGGCAAAGGTCGGCGTGTTCGGATTATGGTGGTTCCTGACGATGGCTCTGGGCGCGATTTTTCTAGTGGCAACGGGCCGCGAATGGCAACACTTGATTTACGAAAAAGGTTTCACCATCAGCACGAATCTTTTTGGCACGACGTATTACTCGCTTGTGGGTCTGCATGCTTTTCACGTCACCGTAGGTCTGCTCGCTATCGCTCTTGCCATGATTTTCACTCTTCTAGGCAAAGTGAAGCCGGAGCACAGCGAGCGGTTGGATGTCTTTTCGTTGTATTGGCATTTCGTTGATGTGGTCTGGGTCATTGTGTTCACCGTGGTCTACGTTATCGGTCGCTGAGGAAAACCAAGTCGCATGCATCGCTCTGATTCACGAACGGAAACACCCGAAGCCACCCCAGGCACGATCAAGCTGCCGGCGCCGACAGCTTGGCCCATCGTCTTTGCCTTCGGCATTACGCTGCTTTTGGCCGGACTGCTCACGAGTCCTTCGGTCAGCATTCTCGGAGCGATCCTGGCTGTGACTGGGTGTATCGGCTGGTTCCAGGACGTGCTCCCCCACGAAATGGAGGAGACGGTCGAAGTCAAAGCGGAAGTGTTCGTGATCACTACTCCGCGACGCGAAGTCGAAAGGCTGCCGGTAGCACCCGAGCTTCCGCGAGCTCTGCTTCCACTCGAGACATATCCGGTATCCGCAGGAATTAAAGGTGGGCTGGCTGGCAGCGTGGCCATGGCTGTTCTCGCGTGCCTCTACGGTGTTCTCAAGCAACGGAGCATTTGGTATCCGATCAACCTGCTGGCCGCGACGATCTATGGGCAGTCGCTGCAGTTGACGCCGGCGACGCTGAACGCGTTTCACCTAGGCAGTTTCGTGGTCGCGAGCTTCATTCATCTGCTTACGTCCTTATTAGTGGGATTGCTGTACGGAGCCATGCTGCCGATGTTCCCTCGCCGCCCAATTCTTCTGGGAGGCGTTATAGCGCCGATTCTCTGGACAGGATTACTCTACAGCGTCCTGGGACTTCTAAATCCCTTGCTGAATAAGGTCATTGATTGGCGGTGGTTCATTGCTTCGCAATTTGCCTTCGGTATCGTCGCGGGATTGGTCGTGGTGCGCCAGCAGCGCGTGCGTATCCGCCAGTTCGTACCTTTTTTGATGCGCGCTGGTTTCGAAGGGCCGGGGATCACGAAAGAAAAGCCGGAGAAGGACGGGTCGCGATGAGGATTCCTCCGCTCATCCTCGCGGTATGCATCTCTGCACTTGGTTTGTGCGGATGCACTAACGCACCCGGGCGGCCGACTCCGGGGGATGTTCCAATCGTTCCCAGCGAGATTTCAGATTTCAACATTCTGTATGCGCAGAACTGTTCGGGCTGTCACGGGTCGGAAGGGAAGGGTGGAGCTGCAATCCCACTCGGCGATCCTGTGTACCTGGCGATTGCAGACGATGAGGTCCTGCATCGCGCGGCGACGAACGGAATTCCCGGGACGTCCATGCCTGCTTTTGCGCAGAGCGCCGGAGGCATGCTTACTGACAAACAGGTTGATGTGATAGTGCACGGAATTCGCGAACGCTGGTCCAAGCCAGACGTTTTGCAAGGAGCGAACCCGCCACCTTACTCTTCTTCCGAGCTGGGCGATGCTTCGCGCGGATCGAAAACTTATTCCGAATATTGCTCTTTCTGTCATGGCGACGGCGGTCGCGGAGGCCGAAAAGCAGGTTCCATCGTGAATGGATCCTTCCTTGCTCTACTAAACGATCAAGAGCTTCGCACCATTGTAATTGTGGGACGCCCTGAATTGGGAGCGCCGGACTGGCGCGGTGATATTCCGGGAAAGCCAATGTCCGCACAGGATGTTTCCGACGTCGTGGCTTGGCTCGCCTCCCAGCGGCCGAAATTCCCGGGCCAGCCTTATTTGAACACCGCCAAATCGACGGGAGAAGTCCGATGACTCTTCCAGCAGGTTTTAGCAGGCGCGATCTTTTCATGAAGATCGGGATTTTCTTGAACGGCATCGTTGCGGTGATTCTAGGAGTGCCGATTGTGCGCTACCTCCTCTCTCCCGTTGCCCACGAGCGGAAAGGAAGCTATGACTCCTGGGTACCCCTCGGCAGTCTCGAACAGTTTCCCTCGGGTCAGACTCGCCTTGCCATGTATCGAGATCCTATTGTGAGTCCAACGGATGGGGAAACGGCAGATATCGCCTGCTGGGTCCGAAATGTGGATGGACAAACTTTCCAGGTGTTTGCGATTAACTGCGCGCACCTCGGATGTCCTGTTCGCTGGTTCCCGCAATCTAACCTGTTCCTGTGCCCCTGCCATGGCGGAGCCTACTACCAGGATGGCTCCCGCGCCTCCGGCCCTCCCGAGCGCGGATTGTTCGAATATCACTACAAGATTGAGAATGGAAAACTATTAATTAGGGCCGGCGAGATGCCCACTCCGGGCCAGGCCTCAAACATCGTTCGCGAGATACGTCCATGCGTCTGATTGCATCGATCGGCAAGTGGCTGGACGCGCGCCTTCAGCTTGGCGCTACCATCCGCGACACAGCCGAGCACTCCGTTCCGCGCGAAACCGCGAGCTGGTTTTACGTTTTTGGCAGTGCTGCATTCGTCGTGTTCATGCTTCAGATCGTGACGGGCATCATGCTGGCACTCATTTACGTGCCTTCCGCCGGTGAAGCCTGGAATAGTCTCCAGACTCTTAATCACAGCGTCGTGCTAGGTTGGTTTATTCGAGGTCTCCACGGTTGGGGCTCGGATTTTATGGTTGCAATCGTTCTGATCCATATGGTCCAAGTCTTTTTGTTCGGCGCGTACAAGTACCCGCGTGAACTGACTTGGATTGTGGGGGTCTTTCTCCTGCTCGTGACTCTTGGAATGGCCTTCACGGGCCAAGTTCTGCGATTCGATCAAGATGCCTATTGGGGCCTAGGAATTGGAGCGTCGATTGCAAGTCGCGTTCCCCTGATGGGACCTTCCATCGTGAATTTGATGTTGGGCGGCCCGATCATCGCAGGAGCAACTCTTTCGCGGTTCTTCGCCCTTCATGTATTCGTCATTCCCGGGCTTTTGATCGCCTTCGTGGCCGTGCATTTGCTGATGGTCATTAAGCTGGGGATCAATGAATGGCCGATGCCGGGACGCGTGGTCCGCAAGGCCACCTATATTAAGGAGTATCACGAACTCACGAAAAAAGACGGGATTCCGTTCGTTCCCGGCGCGGTTTGGAAAGACCTTTTTTTCTCAGCCTTCATCTTGCTCTCGGTCGCCGCTTGCGCCGTTTACTTCGGACCTTTTGGCCCGTCAGGCCCTCCGAATCCTACGATTATTCAAACCGCGCCGCGTCCGGATTTCTTCTTCTTGTGGCTCTATGCAGTGCTCTCGCTCTTGCCGCCATCCATGGAAACTCCCGCTTTGCTCATTGGACCGGTGATTGTAATTCTCGGACTCCTGCTCTTGCCGTTCCTTTTCGGTGAAGGCGAGAAGAGCTGGCGGCGCAGGCCCGTTGCCGTGCTCACGATTCTGCTCGTAGCGGTCGCGTTGGGAACGTTTACGCGTCTCGCTGGAAATGCACCATGGAGCCCGGTGATGGACGCATGGAGCGGGATTCCCATTCCCGCCGAGTTTCTCCACAACCGCTCCGCACTCGAACGCCAAGGCGCCCTGGTTTTCCAGGTGAAGCAATGTCACAACTGCCACTCACTCGACAATCAAGGCGGAAAGCGCGGACCGGCTCTCGATGCGGTGGCCGTTCGGTTGACACAGGATCAACTGATTCGGCAAGTAATCCAAGGCGGTGGCAACATGCCTGCGTACGGGAAGAATCTGAGCCCCGCGGAGACGACGGCTTTGGTCGCGTTCCTTGAGACGTTGCATCCTGCAGGACAATCGCCGGCGCGCGACGCCTCGCGTGCTATCGCGCTCGAACCAGACTCCGCAACGCCATCTTCGGGTCACCCCTAGAATTTCCATGACCTCTGAGATTCAAATTGTTTTGGAATCCTGGTCCGCTCCCATCGGAGTGAATGTGTCGTTGTGTCTCGCAGCTCTGGTCTATACCAGAGGCTGGCTTCGTCTCCGCATTGTTTTCCCGCGACTGATTTCAGCGTGGCAGCTTGGGGCATTTTTGGCTGGAATCATTTCAGTGTGGATCGCAATTGGGTCGCCAGTGGACGCGTTTGACGAGGTCTCGCTCTCCGTTCATATGGTGCAGCATCTTTTGCTCATGACAATCGCTCCGGCTCTGATTTGGCTCGGCGCACCAGCACTCCCGCTTCTCAAGGGGCTACCGCACTGGTTAGCTCGCCGCGTCGTGAGCCCATTTCTCCAGTGGCGTGTAGTGAAATGGTTTGGCCGTTTTCTCGCCAACCCTGCGATTTGTTGGCTCGCCGCCGCGCTCGCCTTGATCGGTTGGCATGTCCCCGCCGTATTTGAGCTGGCATTGCGCTGGAAGTGGTTGCATGAATTGGAGCACGCATGTTTTTTCGGCGCCGGCCTTCTGTTCTGGTGGCCGGTCGTTCAGCCCTGGCCAAGTACGCCGAGGTGGCCTCGGTGGGCCATACCCTTGTACCTTTTTTTTGCCACCTTGCCGTGTGACGCGCTCTCAGGGTTTCTTGTGTTCTGCGATCGCGTTGTCTACGCGTCTTATCTTTCTGCACCTCGACTCTTTGGCATTTCAGCGCTTCAAGATCAGGAATGCGCGGCCGCCTTGATGTGGACCTGCGTAACGATCATCTTTTTGGTTCCGGCAGTCATTGTCACGCTCCAGATTCTTTCGCCCCAGAAAGAGCAGTTGCCGCCGGGAACCTGGTCCGGATTCCCCACCGATGTTGAGGCGGCAAGCAAAACCGGAATCGTCAATCCCAGGGCGTAGAGGTAAATAAAAATCATTCGCGAACCTGCTCCTGATGTGAGATATTGCGCGAGTATCGTTATGTTTCGTAATATAGCGTTTTCTTTCTCTTTATGGCGAGGCGCAAACAATGATTGCAGCATCGTTAGCCAAGCGGCTGAAGTTTCCGCAATTCTCCGCCACTGTGTTGACGATTCTCGCCGGCGTCACCCTGCTCGCGAACGGATGCGGAAAACAAGCTACGCCCGCGACGCCACCTGCCGCGCCTTCACCATCGTCGCAGCTCCGCGTGTCCGCGTCCGCCGATGGCGTGGTGGTAGATACATCCACGGCCGAATTCGTGCTGAGACCGACGGGTTACGTCGCGGCGAGCCTGATATCAAACTACGGGAAACTTTCGCTAGATGATGCGGGCAGCGACCCCGGCATTCAGGTGATAGCTGGTGGGAAACAAATTTCAGATGTTGCTTTCGATGTTGCCCACCCTCAAATCTCGGAGCCTAACGGCCGATTGGGAACAAAAGGGAAACGTATCGAGGTGAAGGGTAAGAATTCAGCGGGAGATATCGACGAATCTCTGATTGTGGAAGTGTACGACGACTTTCCCAACATAGCTCTGGTCTCCAGCACGATTCGGAATTCGGGCCGGAGAGAAGTGAAACTCGACACGGTGAATCTGGACCGGCATCGCCTGAACGCATCTTTGGCAGACCCGTCGGCAGCTCCGCACGAAATGTGGTCCTTTCATGGAGCGAGTATCGAGTGGGGCAAAGATAACGTTTTTAAGATTCCGAAGAAATTCTCGCAACAAAATCAGATGGGCTCGCTCGTGGAAGTGAAAGGAGACCTGGGACGGGTAGGTGGCGGAATACCCGTCGTTGCGTTTTGGACGAATGCGGTAGGTGAAGCGGTTGGGCACGTCGAAACTCTTCCATTGGTGCTTTCCATTCCTGTGGAAACACAACCCGACGGGCGCGTCGATGCCGCCGTTCATCTAACGCCGCACGCTACATTGCAGTCTGGCGAAGCCTATTCCACGCCTCAGACGTTCGTCGCCGTTTACTCAGGCGATTACTACGAGCCGCTGCGAATTTATTCCGACGTGATCGACGGGGAAGGCCTGAAAAAGCCCGCGAACAATAGCGAAGACTATGCAGTGAGTTGGTGTGGCTGGGCCTACCTAGCCAACGTAACTCCCGCTCAAATGCTGGGCACAATTCCAAAATTGAAGGAAATGGGAATTCATTGGGCCACGCTGGACGATCGCTGGTTCAACAATTATGGCGACTGGCAGCCGCGTAGCGATACGTTTCCCGATGATGAAATTCGCAAGATGGTTCAACAGTTTCATCAGCAGGGAATTAAAGTGCAACTTTGGTGGCTGCCACTAGCAGTAGAAGATGGAGGGCCGGGATACGAATCACATCCGTACGGCGTCTCGGAGGTGGTGAAACAACATCCGGACTGGCTGATCCTGGACAAAAACGGGAAGCCCGCTCGCATGACGCGAAATCTGGCATCGCTGTGCCCTGCGCTGCCGGAGGTCCAGGCGTATTACAAGCAACTGACCGAGAGATTCATTCGAGATTGGGACTTCGATGGACACAAGCTCGACAATATTTATAGCGTGCCTGCATGCTACAACCCAAAACATCACCACAAATCGCCGAACGACTCGGTCTACGCCATGGGCGAGATTTACAAAACGATTTTTGAAACGACGCGAGCGCTGAAGGCGGATAGCGTTACGCAGAGTTGTCCCTGTGGCACACCCCCGAGTATCGCGTGGCTGCGCTATATCGATCAGGCCGTCACGGCCGATCCGGTGGGTTCTGTACAGGTTCGTCAGCGAGTGAAAATGTACAAGGCGCTGCTGGGCCCGAAGTCTGCAGTGTATGGAGATCATGTCGAGCTGACCCGCATAGCAAATCCGAACGGGAATGAAAAAGATCTCGGATCTGATTTTGCTTCTACCGTGGGCACCGGCGGAGTTGTCGGTACAAAGTTCGCGTGGCCCGATTACGGCCCGAAGTTGAGCGACGTGTATCTGACACCTCAAAAAGAAGAGTACTGGAAAAAGTGGATCGGTCTCTACAACGACAAAATGCTTTCCCGCGGAACGTTCCGCAATCTTTACGTGTACGGCTATGACGTGCCCGAGGGATATGCGATCGAAAAAGACGGAGCCATGTATTACGCGTTCTTTGCGCCTGCCTCCGATGGCAAAGACACGAAACCAGCCACTTGGGCCGGGGAAATAGAGCTACGAGGGCTAGCGCCGGGGAAATATCACGTGGTGGACTACGTCAACGGTAAAGACCTGGGGTTTGTGACTGCGCCAGGCGCGCGGCTCGATGCCAGTTTCTCTGACCATTTGCTCATCGAAGTCACCAAACAATAGAAATTTCTAAGAAGCCCGAATTCGTTCACCTTCAGCGCTGGTCCAAATGGTCGTGGAAAAATTGCTCGACGCTATCGCGATCCGTGAAAGCCTCTGTTCCGCCTTCGCGAGTGGTTGAGAAGGCCCCGGCGATGTCGGCGTATTCAAGACATTCGGCCGGGCTTGCGCCCTGCAGAAAACGATGGATGAAGCCGGCATCGAAGCTGTCGCCCGCACCGACCGAATCCACTGAAGCCACTCGCATCCCCTGGCGCCGCCATTCCTCAGAACCCTTGCGAGCGATAGCTCCCTGGGAGCCCAGTTTCACGACCACGAACTGACAGACTTGCGCAAGTTTTCCGATTGCTTGCACCAGGTCGTCGGTGCCGGCGATCTTTTTAGCCTCACGCTCGTTGGGGAAAAAAATATCGACATACGGCAGCACGTCCAGCAAATCTTTGCCCCACTTGCCTTCGGGATCATCGTTGGTGTCAAGCGAGGTCGAAAGGCCCTTGGCTTTGGCTTCGCGAAACAAATCAACGATTTTCGGGCGAAGGGCTCTGTGCAAGAAGTACGACGAGAGATGCAAATGTCTCGACGAAAAAATGTAATCGAGATCGAGATCGACGTAGCTCAACTCGAACATCGTTCCCGGATAGGTCAGGATGAAACGATGTTCTGGCTGGGTGAGTATGACGGTCAGGCCCGTGGATGTCTTACTGGAAGTGAAAGAAACATGAGATAAATCAACACCGGCCGAGGCGAGCCAGTCGAACGCCATTTTTCCCAGAGCATCGGCTCCGATTTTTGAAACCATGCCGACGCCAGTGCCGAGTACGGAAAGATTGTGCGCAAAAATCGCCGACGAACTCCCCAGCGTCAAGCGAAACCCACCGATCAAGGATTCTTCTTCGGGCTTCAATTCTTTTGGCAAGCCGTAAAGAATCAGATCTGGATTGATTTCTCCGACCACGCACACGTCGAGAGACATTCATGAACCTCGATTAGCTTCTGCTCTCCAGCGTTACCACGCGCGATAAGTTGCGAGGTTCGTCAGGATTCAATCCCTTCTTAAGTCCCGTGTAAAATCCCAGGAGTTGCCCGGCGATCACACTCGCGGCTGCACGGGCGGCTTCAGGAATATCAAGAGACAACTCCACCGTATAGTCGGCAGCCTTGCGAATCGCCGCGCTGCATGTATTTGCGACCACCAGCGTTGTGCCGCCCAGCGCCTTGATTTCTTCCAGGACGGCAACCTCAGCGTCGAACCCGGTTTCGCTGATGATAAAGGTGATCAGAGTCTCGGGACTTACGATGGCTTTTGGTCCGTGCCTGAATTCCAGCGTATGAAAACACTGCGCGTAGGAACAAGACATTTCCTTCACCTTCAACATCGATTCTTGCGCGATTCCAAAGAACGGACCTTGGCCGAGGAAGACATAATCCGCGAATGTCCCCGCCTGCACCAGCGATTTTACCGTGGTTTGGAACTGGCCTAATCGCGCAGCAAATTGCTCGGGAAGCTTGTGAAGGCCGGTCAAGAAATCAGGGTGATCTCCGCGGATGGCGGCGAGCGACTGTAATACGATGAGCATGGAAGTGAAAGATCTGGTCATTACTGTACTTTTCTCGTCGGCAGCATGCAGGATGATGTGGTCCGAAGAAAGTTTCTCGATGGGAGTGTCTGTACCGCAGGTTATCGCGAGAACTTTAAGATTGAGTACACCTTCCAAATACCTGGCTGCCTGCAGAATCTCCGAGGTATGCCCGGAGCGGGTAATCATGACTGGCTGGCAGGGGACGGGAAGCAGCTGCGGAAAGAGCATGATTTCGGATGCAGGAATCGCGCGAGATTTCTCGCCCGTGAGAATGGACCAGCTCGCCGCCGCGCTTTGAGCCAAGTAGAAGCTGGAGCCGCAGCCGATGAACACCCACTCGATATTCCCGGGTAGGTTGTGAGCAAGCAAGCGCAATTCCGCACTTTTATCCATCGCTTGCAAACACGTAGTCCAGGTGGCGGGCTGGGAGAGAATCTCGGAAATGGTGTTAGCGCCGCTTGCTGATTTCAATTCCGTCAACATTGCCTCCACAATTCCGCAAGCATTAAAGTTCAAACAACGATGGTCTTGATATGTGCCGCGCGGAGAGCGCGCAAGTTTTTGGCAGAGATTTTCCTGTCCGTAATGGTGTGATGCACCGCCGAAATGGGAGCAATGAATGAAAGGCTGCGCCGGCCGAATTTACTCGAATCGCATACGATAATCGTGGTCTTGGCATTTTCCATCATGACGCGGTTCACTCGTGCTTCCAGAAGGTTCGGAGTGGTGAGACCATATTCCAGATCGAAACCGTCCACCGCGAGCAACAAAAGATCGGCGGTCACGTGACGTAAGGAATCCTCGGCGAGCGGTCCTACTAGCGAAAACGAATTTCTTCTTAGCACGCCTCCCGTTAAAATGACCTCGACGTCGGTGCCGGCCAGCTCAGCCGCGATATTGACGGCGTTGGTGATCACCGTGAGATTCCGAACATGCTTGATCGCGCGCGCCACCGCTGTAGTAGTAGTGCCTGAATCAAGGATTACGACTTGGCCCGGTTGAACGAAGCGCGCGGCCGCCGCGGCGATCTTGAGTTTTTCGCGGCGATGCAATTGCTCTTTCTCGTGCAGCGTAGGATCCCTTAAGGCGGACGCGTCCATCGGAAGCGCGCCGCCGTGGGCCCGTTGAATTCGGCCCATTTGGTGAAGGGATTCCAAGTCTTTGCGAATCGTGATGAGAGAAGTGGAGAAGCGCCGTGCAAGGTCTTTGACAACAACCCGTCCATCGCGTTGGGTCAATTCAAGAATTTTTCGGCGCCGTTCTTCTGCCAGCATGGTTTATGGATGTGCTTTCGAATTATTACTTTTTGTTACTATTTCGAACTTAGCGTGATAGCTTGACACAAGTGCACTTCGGGAGCAAGGGCTGATGGCCGATTCAACGATCGTTTGCGTAAGCGCAAATCCTGCGATGGACCGCCGGTTGCACGTTGCATCCCTCGAGGCCGGTGAAGTGAATCGCGCTAAAAGCGCCCGCGGCCTGGCCGGAGGCAAGGCCGCGCACGTGGCGATGGCTGCTCACGCGCTAGGAGCGAATGCGAGCTGGATCGGATTTCTGGGAGGGGCGATCGGCGAAGAGTGCGCTCGGCAGTTGGAATCAATGGATATTGAAGTGGTTGCGGTGCGCACGACCACTAGCACTCGCGTGAATCTGGAGGTGATCGAAGACTCCGGAAAGGTGACGGAGATACTTGAACCCGGCGCCGCGCCGACCCGGGAAGAAACCGCCGAATTTGTGCGGGTGTGTTCCGAGCGAATACGGGAAGAGGGGAAGGCGTCGCTGCTCGTCATTTCCGGGAGCTTACCTTCAGGCATCTCACCAGATTTTTATGTTTCTTTAATTGAAGCTGCGCGAAATGCGGGCGCGAGAGTCTTTATCGATACCAGCGGCGAGGCTCTGGGCGAGAGCGTGAAAGCCAATCCAGACTTGGTGAAAGTGAATCGCGCCGAGGCCGAAGCTCTGCTGGGAAGATCGCTGAAGTCGAGACAGGAAACAACTGAGGCCGCTCGTGAAATCATTCGACGAGGATCGAGCAGCGCCGCGATCACATTGGGGAAAGACGGTCTAGTCTGGATCGAGCATCGAGACGGACCAGTGTGGATAGCGCGTCCCCCCAGCGCGAGAGTGGTCTCGACGGTCGGTTCCGGGGACGCAACTCTGGCAGGATTCGCTTACGCTGCAATTCAAGGGATCGTTGGCGAAGAGGCAGTACGACTCGCCGCCGCTTGTGGCGCCGCCAATTGCGCGGCAAGCTCGCCGGGCATGATCAATTTTGCAGACGCGCAAAGACTGCTTCCGCAAATCGAAGTGCAGAAAATGACTTTCTAGACGCAAGGTAGTGGCCGAGCGGTTCCTGGCAATAACATTTGGCAGTTTTACTTCGAAGAGGAGCTCATTCCAGGGATCCACTGTACGGCGTTGTCATGATAAATTCGGCGGAGGACTGTTTCGGACAAACCGAGGCCATGAACTTGACGGCCGTTGTATTGGAAGGTGTCGTTGGTGGCTAAAAATCTCCAGTCTCTTGCGTAAGTCTCTTGCCACTCCTTTAGCGCGTCCGCTGTGGATTCATCAGGTAGAAATTCCAGATCGGTGCCGTAGAGCACTCTGGTCTGATACTTGATCAGAAAGTTCCGCACTTTTTCCCGCGGCTGAATCATCAAATATTCTATTCTCGCCGCAGTATCAACTGCAAAATTCGGATAGCGATCGAATCGCTTCGCGATTTCATCCACATCGGTTTCCATGCTTCCCAGGTGCGCGCCGACCACCCGCAGTTTCGGGTTTTCAGCCAGCAGGTGATCGCGCGCCGCTAAAATGACCTCCTTGCGAGGATGATCGGGATGCAAATACATGTACCACTGAGGATTTTCCTTGTAGTAGTCGTAGTCCGGGCTGTCAGGATTCGGCGGTTGCCAGCAGGAGGAAGGCTCGGCAAGGTGCGCGACAAGAGTTTTATTGTCGCCCGCGATCGCCCGGTAAATGGGTTCCAAAGCCGGATCATCAGGCATGACGTATTTTCCGTCTGGCGTTTTTAGTTCCATGCCGATGTTCTTCCAGATTTTCACCGCAACGGCACCCTGGGCAAATTCCCGGCGAAGTTGTTCTATCGTTTTTCGCGCGAAATCCGTTCGACTTAAATCAAATGGATCGAAGGTGACGCACAATCGTGCATGGTTCTGACTCGCTTGAACAAACCCCTTGGCGCGCGCAATTTCTGTATCCAATTGGCCATAAATTCCGTGGTTATCGGCCACGCAAATATCCAAAACGTTCAATCGAAGATGCGTCATCAGATCACTAAACTGAGGATCGGTCTTGAATGCATGAACGTGAGTATCGATCGGCTCCAGCGCGGCGAACGCTTGCAGCAGGTCCCTTGGGCTGTCTGGTCGAAGTGCTTCAAGGGTTGCTGCATGCAATGCGAGGAAACCAAACGAATGTACGTAGGTCGCCGCGACCGTCGCGATCCCGGCCGCCAACAACAAGACGAGCACTTTCTTGAAATCTACACGCATCTTGGCAACCTAGTGTTTAGCAGGCCCGGAACGCGCCCGCGTCCTTCCCGGCTCATGTCCATTCGTATCATGTGGTTGATCCCGCAGGTCCGCCAGGATTAGTTCGACACCGGCTTCGCGCAGGGGACGTAGATACTTGGGGTCTGTGGCGGAATCGGTGACAAGAATATCGACGTCCGTGATGGGACCAACGTAGGCGAAGCCCTGATTCCCGAATTTGCTATGGTCCGCCAGTGCAATGCTGACGCGTGCGGACTTCAAGATCATCTTTTTAATCTGCGCTTCGGCCTGGCTCGCAGTGGAAATTCCGTACTGGGGATCGATGGCGCTCACACCCAATACCGCTTTGTCCACGCGTATTTCCGACAAGGCTCGCTGCGCCCAGACTCCCGAAAGATAAAATACGTCCTTCTGAAGTTCGCCCCCTGTTGAGATGACCGAGACGTGCTGGCTGCGCTGGAATTCATCCACAATCGGCGGCGAATTTGTGATTATGGTCAGCCTGTTGCGATGCAACAGGCGGCGGGCGAGTTCGTAGACTGTGGTGCTGCCTTCCAGGAAAACGGTCTCACCGTCCAGGATGAGGCGCTCCGCTTCTCGCGCGATGGCCTGTTTTTCGGCTCGATTGCTGCGCCCCAGCGCCTCGTAGGAAGGCTGAAAATTGGTGCTGGAGGTGCGTGAGACGGCGCCGCCGTGCGAACGCAGCAGCACGCCTTCTTTTTCCAAAACGGCGAGATCGCGCCGGACTGTAGCCGCTGTGACCCCCAGATCGCGTATCAGATCGGAGGCCGTAACAGTTCGCTCGCGCGACAGAATTTCGCGTATGCGAAACCTCCGTTCTTCTGCCAGAAGGCTCATTCAGGCTGCTCCGTCTCCATTAAATGGCCCGAAAAGCACGCGGATTGTGCCACAGATTAGGAGAAATTGATCCCAAAATTACAAAATACACCAAATTAGATAAAAAAAGTTGACAAACAAACACAATAGGGCTAAGTACGTCAACGATTGGGGTTTTGTCCAACACTCAGCCAGGGTAAGAAAACTTGATACAGCATTGCCTAGGGGAGGGGTTACCTGTGACTAAAATGTGCGGCCTTCGTTCATACTCTAGACAGCAGTCCCGGACAGGAATTCTAAGATCCGCAAGCAAGGGACGTTTCCCCGGTTTCCTCACCGCTTTACTGCTTTTGCCGCTGCTCTTTGCAGGAAGCGCTTGGGCACAGAAAGACACAGGCAACATCGTAGGGGTGGTTACCGATGCTGGAGGAGGAGTGGTTCCTGGCGCGAAGGTCAGAGTGCGTGACGTGGATCGCGGCACTGAGTTTGAAACAACTACCAACGGAAATGGAGAGTACGTAGCAGGGCCCTTGAAAGTCGGACGCTATACCGTCACCGTGGAAAAGGCAAATTTCAAGACGGCCGTGGCCGGTCCAGTGCAACTTGACGTGCAGGGCCGAATCGAAGCAGACGTAAAACTGGAAATAGGCCAGATCTCGCAAAAGGTTGAAGTAAAGGTCCAGAACCCGTTGCTGGAAACCGAGACCAGCACGATGGGCGAGGTGATGGACAAAACGCGTATCGAGACACTTCCGCTGAACGGGAGAAATTTCGCGCAGCTGGCGCAGCTCGGGGTCGGCGTTGTGCCCAGCGAACCCGGCTCGCGCGTGAGCGGGAGTTATGGATTCAGCGTGGACGGTGCCCGCTCGTTGCAGAACAACTTCCTGCTCGATGGAATCGACAACAATTCAAATTTAGGCGACGTGCTGAATGAATCGTCGTACGTGATTCAACCACCCATTGACGCCATTGAGGAATTTAAAGTTCAAACGAACGACTACAGCGCAGAATTTGGAAGAGGCAACGGAGCAATTCTAAATGCCGTGATCAAATCGGGCACCAACGGTTATCACGGAGATGTTTTCGAATATTTGCGAAATGATGTTCTTGATTCTTCTCCTTTCTTCATTGTTACACCGCAGAAACCACCGTACAAGCAGAACCAGTTCGGCGCTACATTTGGCGGCCCGGTACAGAAGGACAAGACGTTCTTCTTCGTCGATTACGAAGGATTTCGCTTGCGGCAGGGAATACCGCAAACCGCGTTCGTTCCTGACCAAGACATGGTGGTGGGCAACTTCTCCGAACTTCTGACGAACACGCCGGCGATGGCCATTGACCCCAACACCGGCAACCCGACGGGGGCTATCGCTCTTGATTGCAATCATCACCAGACCTTTGTGGGGGAGATCTTCAACGCCAGGCAAACCCTGCCAGTACCGGTAACACCCGCCAATCCCTCTGGAATGTGCGGATTTCCGATCGGGGTGGACGGCTCAGGCAACCCCACGAATATTTTCCCTACCGGATCCGTGGACCCGCTGGCTGCCCGGCTTGCAGCTCTGATTCCGCCCCCGAACTCGTCCATCAATCCAGCTTTCAATTACATCGCCGTCCCCGTGCGCAGTGAAACCCGCAACAATTTTGACGTCCGAATGGACCACACTTTTTCGAGCAAGGATTCCATCTTTGGACGGTTCAGCTACGAAAACCAACCCAGTTTTATTCCACCGCCTTTCGATAATGTGCTGGATGGCGGCGGGTTTTTCGACGGGAATGAGGATTTCTCTTACCGCAGCGTGGCGTTGAGCGAGACTCACATTCTTGACTCAACCCATGTGAACGAGTTTCGTTTTGGCTATAACCGCATCAACGCGCATCGCTACCAAGTTAACTTCAACGAAAACGTCTCAGGGCAGCTTGACTACCCCGGGGTGCCGTTCGAACCCGGCACATTTAATGGCGGACTTCCAGCTTTGACGTTCAGCGATGGCTCGGCTCCAGAACTTGGCAGCTCGGGCTATTTACCTTCGATCGAGAAGCAGAATAGCTACGTCTTTACCGACAACTTCACCTGGATCAAAGGTCGTCATTCACTTAAGTTCGGCACCGAGATCCGCTTCGAACAATTCACCATTTTTCAACCATCGGCTTCTCGCGGCACCGCCGATTTCAGCACGGGCTTCACCGATAATCCAGCCGCGCCCGGAACTGGCGGTTATGGCTTTGCGAGTTTCCTCTTGGGCATTTCCGATGGCGGGTCAATCGTAAATCTTCACAACGTTGACTACCATCGGCAAATCTACGCGGGATTCGTTCAGGATGACTTCAAGAAATCGGAGCGCCTTACGTTCAATCTCGGTTTGCGCTACGAGCTTTATTCCACCGTCAAAGCATCCGGCAATGAACAGGCCAACTTTGATTTTGGATGCGGGTGCCTCATTGTTCCTAAGGGACAAAATGCCGTACTCACACCGACCCTTGCCACGCAAATTTCGATTGACCGTAATGGGTCACCGGGTCTGGTCTCGCCTGATCTCCACAACTTTGCGCCGCGAGTCGGCCTCGCCTACAAAATAAACAACAAACTCGTTCTCCGAACTTCTTACGGGATTTTTTATGGCGGTCAAGAAAACGGTCCCTACTCCAATCCAAGTCCCGGATTCAATCCGCCATTTTTTGTGACGCAGTCATTCAACATGCCCTGCCTAGGGAATTCCGCGAACCCTAGTTTTCCCCTAACCAACTGTTCGATCCCGGGCTTCAACTCATTGCAGCAGGGATTCCCGGCGAACTCCTTGGTTGACCCGAATACTCCGTTGCTTTTCTCCATCAGCCCAAAAATCACTACACCGTTCATGCAGCAATGGTTCCTTGGTTTCCAGTATGAATTGCCATCGAACGTCGTGGCTCAAGTTTCCTACGTGGGTTCGCACGGCGCAGATCTCTTCGGTCTGTTTAACGGAAACCAGGCCGTCCCTACACCGGACCCCAATAGTCCCACCGCCGGACGACGCCCCGATCCCAATATTGATGCGGGGATCGATACGCTTCGTTCCAACTTATTTTCAAATTACACTGGATTGCAACTTCGCCTGGAGAAGCGCTTTTCCAAGGGTTTGCAGTTTGAAGCAGCTTACACATACAGTCACGCGCTCGACGATGCTTCAAGTGCCAGTCTCGGCGCTCAGAATCAAGGGGATTTTCGTTTGCAAACGGCTCCACAGCTGGAGTATGGCAACGCGGATTTCGATGTTCGACATAGATTCGTCTTCAACTTTGTGTACGACCTGCCATTCGGCAAGGATCAACGATTTGGCTCAAATCTTTCGGGTTTCCGCAACCAGCTCGTCGGCAACTGGCAAGTCACTGGAATTATCTCGGCGCAGACAGGCAATTGGTTCACGCCCACCGATGATCTGGTGAACATCTCTAATTCCGATTGCGGAGGAGAAGTTTTCAATTGTGCGCGTCCCAATGTTGTTGGAAATCCCAACGGAACGCCTTGCCTCCCCGGAACAATATTCAACACTTGCGCCTTTGTCCCCAATACCACCGAGGGGACGTTTGGAGACGCAGGTCGAAACATCATTCGGGGTCCCGGACTGCAAAACTGGGACCTGTCTTTCATCAAGCAATTCCCCGTTCGCGAACAAATGCGTTTTGAGTTCCGCGCGGAATTGTTCAATATATGGAACCATCCAAACCTGACGTTCACGGATGTGACCACGACGGACGAGAACTTCTCCACCGAGCGGGGGACTTCGCAATTTGGCTTTCCTACTGCGTCGTTGCCTCCTCGATTGATCCAATTCGCTCTGAAATTCTATTTCTGAAGTCTGAAGGTAGGATTCCCCCAAGTTCGTGGCGATATATTCGAAGCGGGCGTCGAAAGGTGCAGTCTGTGAGTGACTGTGGTAAGAAAATACGGCTGAACCGAATCGTTCGGCCCGGCAGGAAAGCTTTGGTTGTGGCTTTCGATCACGCGCTGGTCCTAGGGCCTATCGCAGGTACTGAAAATCCAGCGGATCAGGTCAGACGCTTTACAGACGCCGGGGTTGATGCTGTTTTGTTGAACCTCGGCCTCCTACGAGGATGTCTCAGCTCATTGCTCGGACCGTCGATGCCCGGAATTATCGCCCGTATTGACTGGACGACTTTGTGGGGACTGCCGGGTGGCGATGGATCCGGCGAACTTAGAAGCTGTCTGCTGGCCCGGCCCGAAGACGCCATGCGCAACGGCGCGGACGCCGTGCTGACGTACCTTGCGGTTGGCACCGGCGATTCAGATTTCGAAACGAAAGAAGTGGCACGCAACGCGGAAGTGGCGCGCGAGTGCGAGCGGATCGGCATGCCGCTGATCATTGAAACGCTGGCGCGGGGCAAGAACGTCAAGAGCCCTTCCGCTCCAATGTGGCTGAAGCTACACACCAGAATGGCCGCCGAGCTTGGTGCCGATCTCGTGAAAACCGATTATGCGGGCGATCCGCCGTCCATGCGCGACGTCGTGGAGAATTGTCCGATTCCAATTCTCGTTCTTGGTGGCAGCCGGTACTCGTCGGATGCGGAGGCTCTCGCGCTGATCCACGGCGTGGTGGCAGCCGGCGCTGCGGGAGTGTTCTTCGGACGAAATGTATTTCAGGCGGACGACATGGATGCATTCTTGCAAAACGCTCGCGTTGCATTGGATAAAAGCAAGCCGTCTCCTGCCCGGCGATGAAAGCGGCAAGCGCTCGCTCGGGACATGTGTCGATACGACGTGTCGCAAGCGTTTTGGATGGCCGCTCCGGCTATCGATTGAAGGCGCCCTGGGGCCATGTTTCCGTACTGGAGGGCGGCGGCCACATTTGCGAGTTGAATCTGAACGAGTGTGATGGGGTCAATCCGCTGTGGCGTCCGCAGTGGAAAACGATTGATCCTTACAAATATAATGTCGCCAAGCATTCGCGCACGTACGGGTCTCTTCCGGATGGAAGGTTGCTCGCGGGAATCGCGGGGCACAACCTGAGTTTCGACTACTTCGGACCTCCTTCCAAGGACGAAGTGGCCGCTGGACACAGTACGCACGGGGAAGCACCCTCAGTGAAATGGCAATTCAAGAGCGCATTGGGCACGTCGCCTGCGACTCTTCACTGTCGTGCTTTGTTGCCGGATGCTCAAATCAAATTTGTGCGAGAGATTTCAGCCGACGAGCGAAACCCGGTGGTCTACTGCGAGGAGACGGCAACGAATCTAGGTACTTTTGATCGGCCAATTTCCTGGAACGAGCACGTGACTTTCGGGCCCCCCTTTGTCCAGTCTGACGTAACGCTGTTCGATATGCCTGCAACCCGCGCAAAAACCTGCCCAGCTTCGTATAGCTCGCGGCCTCTGTTGAAAGCTAATGCTGAGTTTGCTTGGCCGATCGCGCCTGCGGCCCGTGGCGGGTGTTTGAATCTGCGAACTGTGCCACAAGCCAAATTTGAGCATTACACCGCGCAATTGCTTGACCCCAAACTCAAGGTGGCCTTCATATCGGCCTGCAACCCTCCCGCTGGTCTTCTCGTGGTCTATTTGTTTCATCGAGCGGACTTTCCCTGGGTAGGGAATTGGGTCGAACGCTTTCACCAGTCGCATGCGCCATGGAACGGAGGAACCTTTTGTCGAGGCCTTGAGTTCAGCACCACGCCATTCGCAATGCCTCGGCGACAAACGGTGGAACAGCATCGGATGTTTGGAGAAACGGTCTATCGCTGGCTTCCCGCGAAGTCCGAACTGAATGTTCGATACGTGATCCTGCTTTTTCGGGTTCCAACTGACTTTCGCGGTGTTAAATCTGCAACGGTTGAAGGGCGCGAGGCCAAAGTTATCGAGACCGGGCCTCATTCGCGCAAGATTTCTACTCGCGTGAAGCGGTTTCTCTAATGCTAAGGGTTCCAGCGATGCGCAGTGGAAATACGATTCCGAAGTCGCCCAACATTCGTCGGTTAAATGTCCTGGTGGAGACACCTTTCCAGCAGTTCCGCTGTCTATTGCTTCTTGCTGTTTTTCTGGTGATCGGAACTGCGGCCTGTCAGAAATCTCCCACGGCGCTGGCGGACCCGACAAAGCCGCAGTCGGCGATATCAATAAGCACTCAATCGGATGGCATTTCGATCAAAACGCCGACCGCGGAATTTCAGCTTCTTCCCTCGGGCTATCTTCGCGGCTACTTGAACGTGAATGGCGGCGAGTTGACGATAGACGATCCGCAGGGGAAGGAGGCAAGTGATCCCGATTACGTTATGATCGATGGCAAAGAGCTCCGTGATTTCGAAATCGATATTGCTCATCCAAAACTTTCCGATGCTTCCCGCCGCCTCGGCCCATTGGGTAAGCGGATCGACCTCCAGGGCGTTAGCAGATCCAGGCCAGAAATCGAGAAGACGGTTTCGGTGGAGTTTTACGACAACTTCCCGTCACTTGCGTTGACTACGGCCTCGTACAAAAATATCGGCAAGACTCCTGCAGCGCTCGAAACGGTGGTCACGCAGCGGCACGAACTGAACGCATCTTTGATTGATTCTGCAGTTCGTCCCTTCGCGATGTGGTCATTCCACGGTTCGAGCGAGAAATGGGGAAAGGATAACGTGGTTTTGATTTCCAAGGATTTCTCTCGAGCGAATCCCATGGAGCAGGTCATGAAAGGAGACCCTGGCACGGGAGGCGGCATCCCGGTTGTGGCCTTTTGGACTGCCGAGATGGGAGAAGCGATCGGCCACCTGGAAACTCTGCCGCTCACACTGGCAATTCCCGTTCACGTTGACGCCGGCGAACGCGTCGACGCCTCGATAGAGTTGAAGCCCGAACAAACGCTCGAGCCCGGTGAAGTCTATTCTACGCCCGTCAGTTTCCTTTCAGTATTTCACGGAGATTTCTACGAGCCGCTGCGAATGTACTCCGACGCGCTGGCCGCGCAAGGCTGGAAAATCCCAAAACCAAATTCCGCGGATTACGAAGCGAATTGGTGTGGATGGGGTTATGAGCTGAAATTCACGCCCGCGCAAATGATCGGCACCATCCCAAAACTGCAGGAAATGGGATTGAAGTGGACAACGCTCGATGCCGGCTGGTTCGACATCAGAGGGGATTGGCTGCCTCGCGCCGGCCTGGGCGTCGATGGCATCAAGAAAATTGTTGATGCCTTTCACGCGGCGGGGCTTCGAATCACGCTGTGGTGGATTCCCATTGTCGTCGAAGACGGACAGGGAATCGACATGCTGGACAACCACACTTACAAACTTGCGGATGTTGTAAAAGAGCATCCCGACTGGCTGATGCTGGACAAGGACGGCAAACACGCCCGCATGACGACGGGCCTTGCAGGTTTGTGCCCGGCAGTTCCGGAAGTTCAGGAATATTATCGTGAACTAACGAAACGTTTCATAAGCGACTGGGGATTCGACGGCCACAAGCTGGATTTTGCGTTTACCGTGCCGCCCTGTTACAACCCAAAGCACCATCACAAATCTCCTTATGACTCGACGCAAGCAATGGGCGAGATTTATAAGATCATTTTTCAGACGACACGTGCCTTGAAACCCGAGAGCGTCACGCAGAGTTGCCCTTGCGGAACTCCACCCAACATGGCCTGGCTTCCTTTCATCGATCAAGCCGTGACGGGTGATCCCGTAGGTTCCGCGCAAGTGAGGCAGCGAATCAAAATGTACAAAGCTCTTCTGGGACCTTACGCCGCGGTTTACGGCGATCACGTTGAACTCACTAAGATCTCCGGAGTTAACTCAAATAACGAACAGGACATCGGACGCGATTTTGCATCCACCGTGGGAGTGGGCGGTGTGCTGGGCACCAAATTCACGTGGCCGGATTACGGACCGAAACTCAAGAATGTCTATCTCACCACCGAAAAGGAAGCTCTCTGGAAGAAATGGATCGCGATTTACAATCAGAAAATGCTGTCGCGCGGCGATTTTCGGGACCTGTACACTTACGGGTACGATGTTCCGGAAGCTTATGCCGTGGAGAAGGATGGCAAAATGTATTACGCGTTCTTCTCGCCGGTCGCGGCATCCAAGTGGCACGGAACAATCGAATTGCGCGGACTTTCGCCCGGCAAATATCGCGTAACCGACTATGAAAACGGCCGCGAGCTGGGAACGGTCGACAGCGACAATCCCAAACTCACGACGCAATTTCGGGAACATTTGCTGCTCGAAGCCGCAAAAGAGTAGGCTGGCGCGCTGAATGAGCCTCCTAGCCATCGACATCGGGTCAAGCCAATGCAAAGCAGTCGTCTTTGCCGTGTCCGGCGCAGTAGTTGCGAGGAGCGTCTCCCCTTACTCTCCTGATTTTCCTCAGCCGACCTTTGCGGAAATGGATCCGGGAAAATTCTGGAATGCCGTTTGTGAGACGTCTCGCGAGGTAACCCGCGATTTAATCCATGACCCAGTGCAGGCCTTGTGCCTCAGTTCGCACGGAGAAACTTTTATTCCGGTGAACGCTCGGGGCGAGGCAATCGGCCCCGCAATACTGAATATCGATAACCGAGCGAGCCACGAAGCGAACTGGTGTGAGAACGCAATCGGAGCGCGCCGCATTTTCGAAATAACAGGGCTGGTTGTTCACCCGATGTACCCGATACCCAAGATTCTGTGGCTACGCCAGCACCGGCCCGAAATTTATTCCAAAGCGATTCGATTCCTCGGCGTAACGGATTTTGTTCACGTCAAACTTGGACTTCCGCCATACATCGGATATTCGCTGGCTTCGCGATTCCTCGCCTTTGACGTGATTGGCGACTGCTGGTCTGAAGAAATTTTGAATGCGGTCGGCTTGACCGACGATCAGCTTCCGCTTGCCGCTCCGGCGGGAGCGATGGCCGGAACGCTTAACTCCGGAGCCGCGAACGCCCTTGGGGTAGGTGTCGGCACGCCTGTCGTCGTCGGCGGCCACGATCAGGCGTGCGGAGCTTTGGGCGTCGGTGTGATTAGGTCCGGCCGCGTGTCGGATTCGATGGGAACTTATGAGTGTCTTGTGGCAGCGTCGGATGAGCCGAGGCTGGGTGAGGGAGCGTTTTCCGCTCGCCTGAACTCTTACAGCCATGTTGTTCCGAGAAAGTTTCTCACTCTTGCATATTTTCCGTCCGGGATCATGGTTCAGTGGTTCCGCGATCTGATTTATGGCCGGGGCATACAGTTGAAACACTCAAAGTTTGAAGCGAACGAATCCGATGAGTATTCGCTGCTGGAAAGAGAATGCACAGCCCTTCCAACCGGCCTGTGTATTACACCGCACCTGTTCGGGACATGTAATCCTGATTTTGATCCGCGCGCTCGCGCGACCATTTTTGGGCTCTCTTCAGAATCGAACCGAAGCCAAATCTACCAGGGAATCCTCGAAGGAATCGCCTGCGAGCTCGCGCAGGTGGCGGAGCTGCTGGCGAACGCGAGTGGCGAATTCAAGGATCTTTATGTTATTGGTGGTGGAACGCGTTCACCACTGGGACTGAAACTGCGAGCGGCCCTGACAGGGTGCCGCTTGCACGTGATGCAATGCGATGAAGCTGTTTGCCTGGGTGCCGCGATACTGGCTGGCGTAGCGGCCGGAGCCTATACGAGAGTTGTGGAGGCCGTGGACCAGGTCATCCGCGAAAAGGAAGTCGTCGAGCCGGACGCGCAGCTCTCGGCTTCGTACGCGTCCCAGTTGAAACAATATCGGCGCTTATGTGCCGCCTTAAAAATGTTACGTGATGTAAATTCTCGCGGCCAATCGGAAGAGGAGAAATAGTGATCCAGCCAACCGTCGGATTTATCGTTTACGGCGTTCACAAAGATGGATTGAAAGATCCGATGGGAACGCCGTTTATCGATGATGCAGTCATTCGGCGTTCTAAAAAAGCGTTAAGCGCCGCGGGGTTACAGATTGTCGATCATGATGTGGTAGTGGCAAGCAAAAAAGAAGCCGAGGCCGCTCTAAAAAAGATGAAGTCCAATGATGCGGTGGACGCTGTGATCTTGTTTTCCGGAACTTGGGTTTGGGCAGCACATCTTGTCGCCGCCATCCGTGATTTTGCCGCGACGGGCAAAGCCGTCTTGCTGTGGACGCATGACGGCTCGCAGGGTTGGCGGCCCGTTGGCGGTCTGGTGATGCACGGAGGATTGCTCGAAATTGGCTTGCAGCATAAATTTGTGTACGGCAGCGCCGATGACCGAGAGGCGGTCGAAAGCATCGTCAGCTACGTGCGCGCGGCTCATCTGAAAAATATTCTCAACATGGGAACCGTCGGAGCATTTGGCGGGCGCGGCATGGGCCAGACCTGCGGAGCTGCCGACCCATCGCAATGGATGCGAATGTTCGGTTTGGACATCGATTCGCGAGATACAACGCAGCTCATCAAAGCGGCCGAGCACATCTCGGCTCAGAAAATCTCGGAGCTAGAACCGCGCCTGAAGAAGCTGTTCGGGACAGCACCGGAGAAAACCGTCGTTAACGAAAGATCAATCCGATTGTATCTTGCGCTCAAAGAACTAATCGAAGCGGAAAAATTCGATTTTTACACCATTCAATCATTTCCGGGGCTGGGTGATGATTACGCTGCCACGTGTTTTGCGCAAAGCATGATGCTCGAAGACGGCTACGGCGCCTCAACGCTCGGCGATCTGAATACCGCGCTCACAGTGTTTCTTCTCACGAAATTAAGCGAGGAGCGCGTCTATTACGGAGACCTGCAGCACATCGACAAACGCACGAAGGAAATCAAAATAATTGGAGATGGCGCATGTCCTCCCTCCCTTGCGGGCAAGCTAGGTCCGGCAGGTTTTGCGACGCACGGAATCCCCACAGAAGGAAAAGCGGGCGGCGTTTCCGTAAAACTGATTTGCAAAGTTGGCGAAGGCGTTCTGGCGCGCCTAGGCCGATTGAATGGAATATTTCAAATGGCCATCACGCGCTGCACCATTTTTGAGCCGCCGGCCGATCAAGTTGAGCGCCGCCTGAACGAGTGCGGAATTCCTTTCTGGCCTCACGGGTTCGTCACCGCTCATTGCGATATCGACGCTCTGATTCAGAGCTGGACCAATGAATATGCCTGCCTGGGCTACGGTGCGGATCTCTACCCCGCGTTGCGAGATTTTTGTGAACTCACCGGCATCAAACCCATCCTGCTCTGACCCGGGACCATGACTCGGACGATCCCGCCGGACTACCGCAATGAAAACTGAAACGCAGCCTCACTTGACGCGCGGCTTCGGTTTGCTTCAAGCGACTGCCCTAAACATGATCAACATGATTGGTGTTGGCCCCTTCATTACAATTCCGCTATTGATGGCTTCCATGGGCGGTCCACAATCCATGCTGGGCTGGCTGACGGGCGCGCTGATAGTGATTTCCGACGGTCTGATCTGGAGCGAATTGGGGGCGGCGCTGCCAGGCTCCGGCGGCAGCTATCATTTTCTTCGCGAGGCCTACGGTCACCAAAGTTGGGGCCGTCTCATGGCGTTTCTCTTCATCTGGCAATTCGTTCTAAGCGGCCCCTTGGAAATCGCATCCGGCATGATTGGATTCGGAAACTATTCTTCTTATCTTTGGCCGGGGTTGACCGCTCGAGGCCAGCAATACATTGCGGTTGCCGCAGGCCTCGTAGTTTTGTTCCTCTTGTGCCGGCAGATCAAGTTCTTGAGCAAAATTACCGTGACCCTTTGGGTTGGCACGGTGCTTGCGATGTTAGCTGTCATTGTCACCGGCCTTCCGCACTTCAATGTTCATAGGGCGTTCGATTTTCCATCAGGAGCATTCGCTTTTAATCGTGGGTTCGTGCTCGGTCTCGGCAGTGCCACTCTGATCGCCGTCTACAACTATCTCGGATATTACGATGTATGTTACATCGGGGATGAGGTGAGGAATCCCTCTTACGTAGTGCCCCGCTCCATTCTGTATTCGCTCGCGATTTGTTGCGTAGGATATTTAGCGTTGCATCTCGCCATAATCGGGGTAGTGCCGTGGCGGGAAGGAATTCATTCGAACTTCATCGTTTCTGATTTCATGGAACGTCTTTATGGCAGAGGGGCTGCGATCGCGATAACAATCTTGATCCTCTGGTCGGCGTTCGGATCGGTGTTCGCGCTTCTTCTGGGTTATTCGCGAATCCCTTATGCGGCTGCGATCGACGGCTATTTCTTCCGCCCGTTCGCGCAATTGCATCCCACGAAAAATTACCCTCGAGTTTCCCTGTTGGTTTTGGGCGGTGTATCGATTGCAGCCGCGTTCCTCAAGCTTGATCAGATCGTGAGCGCATTGATTACTACCAGAATTCTGGTGCAGTTTCTGGGGCAGCTATTTGCCATCCCACTTTTGCGGAAGAAGTTGCCTGACAGCGCGCGACCGTACAAGATGTGGTTTTATCCCGTGCCCATGATCATCGCTTTTTTTGGATGGGGGTACGTTTTTCTGACTTCGGGTTGGCTCTACATCAAGATTGGTTTATTGACGTTACTAGTCGGCGTGCTGGTTTTTTTCGTTTGGGCGAAGTGGAAGGGCACCTGGCCCTTCAAATCCAGCCAAGAGCATGAGTCAGCGCCACGTTAACTCGGTTTTCTGAGTTCGTTTACGAGCTTCTTGGCTTCTCTCATTCTTTCTTTGTAGTACGTGGGGCTTAAAACAATTTCCTTGTCCCCCACGTGCACGCGTTCTTTGATGCCTTCTTTTGACAAAAATAATGCAAGCGCTACATACGTCTTGATTTCCTTTTCCAGGAACTGAATGGCCTGTCGTTTGGACTCATCCATTTTTCACCTCAGAGTGCGGATAAATGGCAAAGGTTGAAAATAAAAAAGGGCTGATTCAGCCTCGAGCCTTGCCTGATTCTGGGCACTCGCTTGGTCGAGTGACTTGGACGAAAGGGGACTCAGTCACGTGGACTCCGCTGATGCTGGTGCCTACGCGTTTCTAGATGCGGCCGAGAAGCAGCAGAATAACGACGATGACCAGGATCAGCCCGACTCCGCCAGTCGGGGCATAACCCCAGTCCCGGCTATGCGACCACCTGGGCAACACACCGAGAAGTGCCAGCACCAAGATCACGATCAATATAGTCCCGAGCATTGTTCCTCCTGTTTCTCTCTTCGCCCAAGTAACGAGCGGAGCTCTCACGTTCTCCCAGCACCGCCAGGGCGACTCGGCCTGACTGCACGCCTGTCGCCCTGAAGCTGGCCGAAAACGCTGGTTAGATCACAACGCTAATGCCAACGCGAGCGCCGGGATAGTACGGGTTGCACAGATAATAGCCGCCGTCGATGTAATCAACGTAAACGTTATCGGTGTAGTACCAGCCCTCCGGCCACGGATTCTCGAATCCAAACCAAAAACCACCGTATTGGAATCGTGAAAAACCGCCGACCATCACTGGCTGGTTGATTACGAAGGTGTGCTCCGAACCAAAATTGGCGCGGAATCGATCGTCAGGTATGCGAGCGCTGCTTCTGGCGCTGAGCCGAAGTGCCGGCTCTGAGCGTTGCTTCTGCTCTGCGGCTGCACTGCGCTGAGGCTGACCATGTTCCTGCGCTGTTGCTTCCTTGCCGCGCCCTTCCTGATTTTCAGTCTTAGCCTGCTTCTCTTGCTCTGCTGGCTTGGCCTGTTTCTCTTGTTTCGCTGGCTTAGCCTTTGCTTCTTCCTCTTGCTTCGCTGGCTTGGCCTTGGCTTGTTCCTCTTGCTTTGCAGGTTTGGCCTTGGCTTCTTCTTGTTGCTTTGCAGGTTTGGCCTTGGCTTCTTCTTGTTGCTTTGCAGGCTTAGCCTTGGCTTCCTCTTCCTTTGCTGGCTTGGCCTGCTTCACTGGTTTTTCGCTCTTAGCCTCTTCCTGTTTGGCAGGCTTGGCTTCTTGCTGTTTGGCAGGCTTAGCCTCTTCCTGCTTCGCAGGTTTGGCCTCTTCCTGCTTGGCAGGCTTGGCCTCCTCTTGCTTAGCTGGCTTGGCGGCTTCCTCGTGTGTCGCAGGCTTGGCCGCTTCTTCGTGGTGCTCTTCCTGCGCGAAAGCAGGAACCGTGGCTCCGAGAAGCAAGAACACGGCTGTAGTGCTGATTATTCCGAGTACTTTCATCAGTGTTGCCTCCATTACCGAGAAATTCATTCGCTGGGCGTTTTTCGCCGAGCGTGGTTCATTATTTGCGTCCGACGACGCACAGCTCATCTCCGTGTCGTTTATTAAGGCTTGCTTATGCCCCAACGTGGATTCGGGAGAAAGCGTGGAATAGTCCGAAAACGTTCAGTAGCCACAAAACTACAGCGATGACTACCACTGCATTCAAGATGGACTTGATCGTTCCCTGCATCGGTATAAACCGATTGACCAGCCAAAGCAGGACGCCTACCACGATCAGGACCATTACAAGCTGAAGTAACGGCATTTAGCTATCTCCTTCGTTCACAGGCAGATACTCCGACCGGTCCCAAGGTGTTGTATCAATTTCTCTGTTGGCAAGAACTGCTTGTGCCGGCTGAAGTGGAAAGGAACCTGCGATCTTCAGTATCGTTGGGCGGAAGCTTTAAGACCTGTTTTCACCTTGCTCCTATCGCTTTACCCACACGCAATATCTTAGAAGGCGCCGTGGCGGGTGTCTGTTCACTTGAGCACACATTTGCATCTTGCTTGCGAATTCGCGGTCGAGCTACCATACTATGTAGGAAGGGGTTGCAACCGTGGCCACAGCTTCAAATCGACTGAAATCCGGTAGCAAGCTTGCCAATGGTAAGGACGCGTTCAACGCTCAGCATTTTCTTGATTCGGCCGGTGTCGCTCGGAAAGTTACGGAATTCAAGAAGAGAGAAGCGATCTTCTCGCAGGGCGATCCCGCGAAGAATGTTCTCTATATTCAGAAAGGCGCAGTAAGGCTGTCGGTCGTGAATGAAACCGGCAAAGAGGCCGTTGTCGCTGTTTTGGGGCCGGGCGATTTTTTTGGCGAGGGATGCCTCGCCGGCCAGCCGATTCGGATAGGGTCGGCCACGGCAATTGCGCCGACTACGGCGCTCTTGATCGAAAAGAAGGAAATGATCCGCGTTCTCCACGCGGAACATGCGTTCTCCGACCGTTTCATCGCTTACATGCTTTCCAGGAACATCCGAGTGGAAGAAGATTTGGTCGATCAGCTTTTTAACTCCAGCGAGAAGCGGCTGGCTCGCACCTTGTTGCTGCTTGCCCGCTATGGCAAGGAAGACAAACCCCAAAAGGTGCTCCCCAAGATATCGCAAGAGATGCTGGCGGAAATGGTCGGCACCACGCGCTCGCGCGTGAATTTCTTTATGAACAAATTCAGAAAACTAGGCTTCATCAAGTACAACGGCGGCCTTCACATCGACACTTCGCTTCTGAGCGTTGTTCTGCACGACTAATCAGCAAGTCCGGCGCTTCGACCCCTGTCCTGAATTCGCCGAGCGCCCCCAACTATTCCCCGTATTTTTTCCTGTTAGCCGGGGATTTGTCGGAGAATGACTGAGAAGATTTCGCGGCGGACTGCACTCCTCCGCCGCTCATTCTAATGCTGACACCACGGACCGACAGCGCGCATTTCCAACCTGCAAGCGATCGATCGCTTTTGGTCTACTTTGGTCGACAGATCACACTGGACATCCACCAGCGTGTCAATAAACTGCTCCGCTTGCTGGAATTGGAACCCATACCGGGCGTTCGAAATCTTCATCCCGCGTATTGCTCGCTACTCGTCAGCTTCGATGTGTTGAAATTGAGCCACGACGAACTGAAAATAATTCTGCGTCGCTATCTCGATCGACTTGAGGACGTGCGTCTTCCGGAGCCGCGGCAGATGGAAATTCCAGTGTCCTACGGCGGTCAATTTGGTCCTGATCTAGACGAGCTAGCTGCGCTGCGAGGAATCAAGCCCGCCGAGGCGATCGAATTGCATTCTTCGATCGCGTACACCGTGTACTTTCTTGGATTCGTCCCCGGCTTCGCATATCTCGGCGAGTTGCCCGAAGCGCTGGCAACCTCGCGCCTGACAACGCCCCGCCGGAGCGTGCCGCCTGGCAGCGTTGGGATTGCAGGTAATCAGACCGGTGTTTACCCGTTTGCCACGCCTGGTGGCTGGAGATTGATCGGACGCACTCCCATCGCGATGTTTCGTCCAGATCGAAAGAACATGAGTTTTCTGTCTATCGGAGATCACGTGCGATTTACGCCGATTTCCACAGCGCGATTCGCGGCGCTGGAGAATTCATGAGCTTCATTCAGGTTCAAGAGCCGGGACTGCTTACCACGGTGCAGGATTTGGGGCGAGACGGCTTCGGTCCCCTGGGCGTTTCACCGTCGGGAGCCGCCGATCCGATTTCGCTGCGCCTTGGAAACCGCCTGGTCGCGAATCCTGAAAGTGCAGCGGGACTGGAGATGACGCTTCTCGGCGGAACATTCCTGTTCCCGGAGGGCGCCATTCTGGCACTGACTGGTTCGGATTTCGTCGTGACTCTCGATGGTACGGTCGTCGATCTGTGGACGTCAATTGACGTTCGGCCGGGCCAAACGCTTCGCGTAGGTCCGGCGCGTTCGGGAGCGCGATGTTATTTATGTGTTGGAGGCGGAATTGCCGTGAAGCCTTTTCTAGGCAGCTCATCGACGCACATCTTGACCGGGCTTGGCGGCTTCGAAGGCCGGCCCCTGCGAAAGGGAGATGTCCTGGACATCGGGTCCGCAATCGGGTCTTTCCGCAATCGAACCATCGCTCCGCAAGCGCGAAATCATTTATCGCCTCGCCACATTTTGCGCGTCACCACAGGCCCACAATCGAATTGGTTTTCTGAGTCATCGCTGAGCGAGTTCTATCGCGAGACCTATCGCGTCGGTGAGCAATCCAATCGCATGGGTCTTCGTCTAGAAGGCAAACCGGTGACACAGAACTCCCCGGGCGAGATGATCACGGAAGGAGTCTCGCTGGGCGCCGTTCAAGTGACGCACGGAGGCTTGCCCATCATACTTTTTGTGGAGCAACAAACTACTGGCGGGTATCCAAAGATCGCGAATGTCATCTCCGCCGATCTCCACCGTGTGGGACAGCTTCGCCCCCGAGACGAGATTCTATTTGAACAAGCCACCTTTGAAGTCGCGCGATCTCTGCTGATGGAACAAGAGAAAATACTGGCTTCCGAGGAGTTGATTCTAGAGTGAAGCGCATAGACCTAAATTGCGATATGGGCGAGTTGCCGGAAGCCATTCTCGACGGCACCCAGGAATCGTTGATGCCCTCGCTCACATCAGTCAACATCGCCTGCGGTGGACATGCGGGCGACACACAAACAATCAAAACAACAATTGAGCAGGCGCTTCGATGGAAACTAGTTCTGGGCGCGCATCCCGGCTATCCGGATCGCGCCAATTTTGGCCGGCTCGAATTAAATCTGCCCGCAGAAGCAATCGCCGACTCTGTGTTCGAGCAGGTGCAAGCGTTAGCCAAAGCTGCCGCAGCTTACGGAGCCCGAGTGGCGCACGTGAAGCCGCACGGCGCGCTCTACAATCAAGCTGTAGGGAATCGCGTGCTGGCCGAAGCAATAGCGAAAGGCGTGGGTCGTTGGAGCCGGGACGTTATACTTGTGGGCTTGGCTGGAACCTCAATGCTCGACGTCTTTCGACAAGCCGGCTTCCGAGTCGTCGCTGAGGCGTTTGCCGATCGCCGTTACGAGGCAAACGGAACTTTGCGTGCGCGCAAGTTTGACGACGCGCTGATACGCGATCCCTCAGAGGCCGGCCGGCAAGCATTGCAAATCGTGGAACGCGGCACGGTAACTGCACACGACGGAAACGAAGTTTCAGTAAATGCGCAGACCATCTGCATTCATGGAGACACGCCGGGTGCCTCGAAGATTGCCGCGGCGGTCGCGCAAACTCTGCGACGAGCTGGCGTCGAACTAAGCGCGTTGCGCTGATCGGAAAACGATCGGCGCGCTTAGCCCCGCCTATCCTGATGCTTTCGAGGCGTCACGCTTTGCGACCTTTGCCAAAACCAATAAACCGGCGCGCCCGACAAAATGATCGCCAATCCCGGCCAGGTGAATTGCGGCTTGTAACGCAGCAATTGCACTTCGATAAACAAAGCGAGCAAGAGATATAACCCCGGGAGAATCGGGTAGCCGAACACCCGATACGGTCGTTCCATGTCCGGCCGTCGGAAGCGCAGGACAAAAAGACCTAAAACCGTCAGGATGTAAAACAGCACTACAGCGAAAACCAGAAACTCGAGCAATTGTCCGTAGGTACCCGAGAGGCACAAAATGCAAGCCCAGATGCATTGCATCCACAGCGCAACCCAAGGAGTATTGTGCCGGTTGACTTCGCCGACACCTCTGAAAAATAAACCGTCCTTGGCCATCGCGTAGTAAACGCGCGCCCCGGCCAGGATCAGTCCATTGTTGCAGCCAAAAGTTGAGATCATCACCGCAATCGCTACTAGAGCTGCGCCGCTCGAGCCAACGATCGCCTCGGCGACTGCAGTCCCCAGGCGATCTCCAGCTGCAAACTGGATTCCTCGTTCGAAAACCGATCCTGCGTTCGCCGTGCCAATCAGAGGCAGCACCTTCAAATAAGCAACATTCGCCAGAACGTAGAGCAGGGTCACAATTCCCGTACCCAATGCCAAAGCAAGCGGCAGGTTGCGCTTCGGTTTTTTCACCTCGGATGCGACGTAGGTAACGTTCGTCCACGCGCTGGACGAAAACAGGGCGCCCACCATGGCCAGCCCTACTAACGTCACGGTACTGACCCACACAGTATTTTGGCCACCTTGATAAGCGTGCAGTTCAAAGAGGTTCGCGTTCCGCCAAAAATCCGCGAAATTGGCATTGCGCGCCGCCTGTGTGGCGAACGCAAAACCGAGCAGAGTCAGTCCTCCGAGGGCGGCGATTTTTGCGGCAGTGAAAATGTTCTGTACCACGGCGCCGGTGCGCAGGCCGCGAGAGTTAATCCAGGTAAGAAAGATAATTGACGAAATGGCTAGGAAATTTTGCGTGTTCAGCCCGACGTTGTAGGGACCGAGCAAACCAAACGACATCTTATAGGGTCCGAAAGTACCGAGCTTCCAAATCCATACGGAGCCTGAAAACCAAGGAAACAACACACCAGTGAAGCTTGCGAACGCAATGGCCACCGCGGCAATCGTGGCAGTTTGAATCACCAGCAGCGTAGCCCAGCCGTACAGAAAGCCCCATAACCGCCCAAGAGATTCGCGCAAGAAAACGTACTCGCCACCCGCAAGCGGCATCGCTGCGGCAAGCTCCGCGTAGCACAGCGCCCCCATGATCGTCATTAATCCAGTCGCCAGCCAGACGACCAAAAGCAATCCAGGGCTGCCCACTTGCCTGGCAATGCCGGCGGAAACGATGAAAATTCCCGAGCCAATCATCGAGCCCGCGACGATCATGCTCGCGTCAATCAGGCCAAGACGCTTGACGAGCTCGGTAGCTGCAACCTGTGACGCCTGGTTTTCTTCAGGCATGGACCGCAATCCTCTACACTGCAACGCTTGAGAAAGTCTCAAATATGCGAAGCCTCAGCGGTTTAGTGGGATCCCGCATATCTGGCCCGCGCAAGCATAGCAGTGAATTGTTGACGGATCTGAGTTTGTATTCACGGAAGGGAAGTCGGTCCCCACAACATTAGGAATCCGGCCGTGCCAGCTTGAACCACGAGATCGCCTCGTTACCGGTGCGAGCCAGGAACCGTCCGGAAGCAACACAGTTGTGCAAACGCCGCCCGCAACGCTAGAATCACAACAGTCATTGGTCAGAGCCGGTTTGGCTCCCCCTTCCGTCAAACCTTTATTTCGAATTCCAGAATGAGAGTGCAGTGCCATGCCCAATAGAGTCGAAAAGCCAGTCGTGGGATCTGCGGCTATAGCCCCTGACGAGCGCCGCGCCTTCCCGCGCTATTCATTGAGCGCAGACGCGGAGATAGTCGAATCGAAAAGCCGCACGAAAATGAGCGCGCGCGTCAGTGACCTAAGCCGCATGGGTTGTTACGTCGAGATGATGAGTCCGTTTCCGCTGGGCTCTCTAGTGAAACTGCGCATCATGAAGAATAAAAAACCCTTTATAGCGCAGGCCAGCGTCGCCTACGCCGCAGAAGGGATGGGAATGGGACTTAAGTTTACGGAGTTAGAGCCTGCACAAATTCTGATGCTTGAGAAATGGCTCAGTGAGTTGAGTGGCGCGTCCCCGCCCGACGATGAAGTTTCCGAGGAAGATAGTCTGGGAGCTGCCGGGGAGATCTCCAGCAACGAATCCTCCTACGTCTTGAACGAAGTGATTATCGCGCTCATGCGCAAGGGCATCCTCACCGACGGGGAAGGCAAAGCCATGCTGCATAAACTCGCACATTAAGAGCCGCGTGCAACCGAGTTCCACTTCCGCCGCAGCATTTCCGCTAATTGATCAATCCTCTTACCGCTAACAGTTCGGCATTCAACAAAGCGGCTCCGGCTGCGCCGCGAATCGTGTTGTGCCCCAACACCACGAATTTATAGCTGAGCACCGAACACGAGCGAAGCCGCCCGATATGCACAACCATCCCGTCCTCCCTCTCGGCGTCCAATCGAGGTTGCGGCCTATTCGGCAAATCGTGATACGCAATGGGATGCAGCGGCGCGCTCGGCAAGCTCGATTCTTGTGGATCTCCTGAAAAGCTTCGGAACGCATGAAGGATTTCATCGCGCGAAGCCTGTTTGTCCAATTCCACTGACACCGTTTCCGTGTGGCCGTCAATTACAGGAACGCGTGTCGCCGTCGCGCTGACCTCGGCCGCGTACGGCTCAATCCCTCCGTTCTCGAAACACCCAAGAATCTTGCGCGATTCCGCTTCGATCTTCTCCTCTTCTCCCTCGATGTAAGGAATCACATTCGCACTGGCATCCAGCGACGCCACTCCAGGATATCCCGCGCCGGAAAGCGCTTGCAGCGTGGTAACAAGCACTCGTTTTGGATCAAATGGCCGCAGCGCGGCGAGTGCCATCACAAGAAAAACGGTAGAACAATTTGGATTGGTTACGATCGCGCCTTTCCAGCCCTTCTTTTCTTTTTGAAGCGGCAGCAGATCCAGATGATCGGGATTCACTTCTGGAATCAGCAGTGGCACGAGCGGATCCATGCGATGATTTCGCGAATTGCTCACTACCACATGCCCGGCGGCCGCGAATTCGGCTTCTACCTCTCCCGCTACTGCCGAATCCAGCGCCGAAAAAATCAATTGCGGGCCTGAACCGGGCTTGATCGTTTCAACCGTTAGGGAAGCTGCTTTCGCCGGCATTGGCGAAGCCAGCCTCCACGGCAAATCGCCGTAACGCTGCCCGGCCGAGCGGACGCTTGCTGCCAGCCACGTTGCCCGAAACCATCTGTGCCGCTCCAGTCGTGCCACCATTTGTTGGCCCACAATTCCCGTCGCGCCCAGAATGCCAACCTCAATTTGCCTTATCTCAGGTCGGTCGGATTGGGTTCCATGTCCGGATTTTTTTTCGATCGAACTAGTCGGCACTGGCTGCCACCGCCTTTCGCGACGCTCGTCGCTCGCTCAATCGTTCGAGGCCTTCCAGTAAATCTGCAACCAAATCTTTCGCGTTCTCGCACCCGGGCGAAAGCCGGATTAGGGTGTCCAGCAACCCCAACTCTGCCCGCGCTTCCGCTGGAATCGAAGCATGCGTCATCGTCGCCGGATGACATACCAGCGCCTTCACTCCCCCGAGGCTCTCGCCCAGTGTGAAATATTTCCGCGAAGAAACGAAGGACACAACCTCTTCCTCCGTTCCATCTAACTCAAACGAAACCATCCCTCCGAATCCGCTCATCTGCCGGCGCGCGATTTCGTGGCCGGGATGCTCGCTGAGCCCGGGAAAATAAACGCGTTGAACCAACGGATGGTCCTTTAGCGCATTCGCGATGGCGATGGCGTTTGCTTCGTGTCGCTGCATTCTCAATTCGAGGGTTTTCAGTCCGCGCAGCGTCAGCCAGCAATCAAAAGGAGAGGGAACTGCGCCCGTTGCGTTCTGCAAAAACTTAATCGGCTCAAAAATCGCAGGATCTTTGGCTAGAGCGGCGCCTTGAATCGTGTCTGAGTGGCCGCCAAGGTATTTCGTCACGCTGTGAACTACGATGTCTGCGCCCAACTCGAAGGGCTGCTGGAAGTACGGCGTGGCAAAAGTGTTGTCAACTACCACGAGCGCGCCGCGCGTGTGCGCGATTTTGCAGATTGCGGCAATGTCGTACACTAGCAGGCGCGGATTCGTGGGTGTTTCGATCCACACCAGCCGTGTGCGCTCGCTGATCGCCTCTTCAAGTGTCGTAAGATCGGAAGCGTCAAGCTGTGTCACCGTCACTCCGAGCGGCTGAAATACCTTATTGAGAATCCGGTAGGTACCGCCATAAACGTCCAGCGAAATCACGATCTCATCGCCGGGACGCAAGTAGGCTTGCAGCACCGCATTTTCCGCCGCGAGGCCCGAGGCGAACAAAGCCGCGTGCGCGACGCCCTCGAGTTCCGCCAGCACCGTTTCCAGGCGCTCCCGCGTGGGATTATTCGTGCGCGAGTAGTTGAATCCCTTGTCGTGCCCCGGAGACTCTTGCTCGTAAGTGGAAGTTTGAAAAATCGGCGCGATCAGCGAGCCGGTTTCAGGTTCAGAAGGCTGCCCTGCATGAATCGTTTTGGTTGCAAATTCCATTTCGTGCTCCTTTTTCATCAGTTGGTTTTTTCAATTGCTTTGCCGCGCTTCATCTCATTTAACTTTCCGGAATTACGAATCTCCTAGACCGCTTCCACCGCGGACGGAATCGCAGCTGCCCAAGTATCACTTTCTTCCGCGCTGACAATGCGGCTGAGCGGCTCTGTTTCAATTAAACTCCGAATCACGAGTGGAAGCCCGCAACGTGCCGCGGCTTCAATTGCGCTCCGCTGCACTAGCTCGCAACCGCCGTCCGCGAATTCGAGAGCTTGCGCAAACGTGAGCTGCGGAATCGGAAGCGCGCTCGCGTCCAGATGCGGATCGCTCGTGAAATATCCCGGCACGTCTTTGATGAGTTCACACCGGGACGCTTGCAGTCCTTTCGCCACCAGAACGGCTGTCAGGTCTGAACCGCCGCGGCCAAGTGAGGCGATCGCACCCTCTGGATTGGTTGCAAAAAATCCCGGGACTATCACGATCTGATATTTCGCAAGAGCCTGATATAGCCGCCGAGGAGTGAATTGCACGGCTTCAGAGAATTGCGCATCTTCACTACCACCGTGGGAAAGTTCCAATCCTGCCTGATGAATATTCAGGGGAAGGGCTCGCACGCCGAGCGCTTGCAATTCCAACGCGAGAATGGCCGCCGAACGGATTTCTCCCGTGGACCACAACAGATCCAGCGCTGCTGCGTGTGGCTCGCTAACGATTTTCCGGGCCGCGTGCTCGAGTTTGTCCGTCGCGCCTTCCTGGGCCGATACCACGATGACGAGCCGCTCGTCTGGATCGGCGTGTTGCCGGTTGCGTACGAAAATGGCAGCCCTTTTGTATGCATTCGCGCTGACCAGAATCGAGCCACCTAGCTTGATCACCACGATGCGTCTGGGTCCCGTCAAATTAGCTGACATACGAAACTCTCCCGATGCGGCGGATTAAATCCGCCTCCGCGCCATGAAGTTTCGGCAGACAGTTGCGCATCCGAATAGCGATGCAGCACAGCCTGCGCGAGCGCTTTATGCGCCGCGATAGGCGTATCGGCAAATCCGCATTCGCGGACGCCGGGCCTGGTTTAACTTCAATTTGGGAGTTGAATCTTCAATCGACCGGGGTCCCGGTCAGTCGAGGATCTTATCTCTCCCCACTTGGGCAGGAGTTAGCACCTTGGCAGTTGCGCCAGGTTGCTGTGGCTTCAGCGGGCCTGTCCCCTCAGCCACTCTTGATAAGCGCTGCTGGCTACAGCAGCGAATCCAGAATAGCAAAATCGAGAGGGCAGTCAAGAAAAGAATTGGAACGCAGCGCAAAATAATACGAAGTCCGAGTCTTGCGCAGTCGCGACACCGCTCGGCGGTCCTAGTTCCGTTGTCCCGGTCTCCGGTGCTGCGTTCGTCTATACTTGAAAGCGTCACTCGACCTGCCCAAACGGACAGGTGGTAATTCCCTGGCAGCATCGCGAATCATAGCTATAGACAGCCGCTTGCCTCATTGTTCAAATTGAAGCTTGGTAACACTGGGGATTGTTGTCTGTCGGGGGTAAGAAGCCTATGCGATACGCACTGTTTTTGTTCGGAATTGTTTGTATGGTCGCTTCCGGCGCGGGCGCGCAAGCGAATTTTTCGTCCTACGCCCTGGCATCCTCGCCTCTCAGCGGAACGATTGCAGCGCCTGCGCCCAACGCGCAAAATATCTTTATGCCCGCAATTTTTGCGGACCCAGCGCTCCTTCCTCCCTCTCCCGCTCCTGAGCCCCAGGGTATTCAGGGCGTGTTCGAGAACTATAGCTGGCAAGCCTACGCCGGTTACACCTTCCTGCGATTCTACGAAGTGCCCGGCGCTGCGGAAAATCAGAACGGATTCAACGCCTCGGTCGTGTGGTTCTACCGGGACTGGCTCGGATTCGACGGCGAACTCATGGGTGCGTACGGCACGCTATCGGGCGCTAATTCGTGGTCCTTATTCGGCGGAGGAGGTCCGCGTCTCCGGTGGTCCGGCCCGCGAAACCTGCAAGTCTTCGCCCACGCATTGGTTGGGGTGGCGCACCTCACTCCGCAATCTCCTTACGGCACGGAAGGCGCTTTCGCGTACGAGCTTGGAGGAGGAGTAGATCTTATCCAGCCGCATCATCGCTTTGGCTACCGGCTCGAAGCCGATCTGCTCGGCACGCGCTACTTCAGCACTTATCAGTACAACCCCAAAATATCCGCCGGCATTGTCTTCAAATTCTAGAACCGTTCGATAAGCTGAGAGAATATCGTTTCGACGCCTCGCGGAAATGGTTCCGCACGTCTCAATCGAACAATAATTTGCTACTTCCGAAGCTGCTCCGTTTGTGGTTTCATCTTTTTCTCGCCTTTTCACTGGAGGAACCCGTGGCACAAGACGCGCTGAAAACTTGGGCCGGGAAATGGGCGCTGATAACTGGAGCGAGCGCGGGGATCGGACTTGAGTTCGCAAAGCTGCTCGCGGCTGGCGGCGCGAATCTGGTGCTGACGGCGCGGCGCGCTGATCGCTTGAAAAATACCGCTTCGGAGCTTTCCGCCCAATATAGAGTGAAAATTGAGATTTTCTCCGCGGACTTGTTGCGACCCGAGGCGCCGGTCGAAATCTTCAATTTTACGTCCGGAAAAAACATCGAAGTGGAATTGCTGATTAACAATGCGGGCTTTGGCGCATTCGGGTACGTGCACGAAATTCCGGTAGAGAAAATGCTGGAGATGATTCAGGTGAATTGCTCCGCAGTGGTGCGGCTTACGAGGCTCTATTTGCCCTTGATGGTGGCGCGCAAGCACGGGGATGTATTGATCGTGGCTTCGCTGGCGTCGTTCCAGGCTGTGCCGTTCAGCACCGTTTACGCCGCAACGAAAGCTTTCGACCTTTCGTTCGCGGAGGGCGTGGCGGAAGAGTTGCGCGGTTCTGGTGTGCGTGTTTGCGCGCTTTGCCCTGGGACTACCAACACCGAATTTCAACAGGTCGCTAAACAGCCCGAGCGAGTTTTCAGATCTGCCGAGCCAGCTGAAAAGCCAGCGCGAGTCGGTCTCGAAGCACTCGCCGCGGGAAAGGCCTACGTTATTTCCGGATTTATGAACAAATTGATGAAAGAAGGGCAACGATTGGCGCCTCGCCGATTCGTCACCAGGACCGCTGCGAAAATGATGCGGCCGTAGAGCAACGCGAGATTCAGCGCTCACGGCAAAATCCTTTTGCGAAGCGGGCTGGCGTCGATGCGAGCAAGCTTCTCGTTTCATTCCTTCTGAGCGATCCCGGCTCGGAAGTTCGTGCAAACGTTCTGCGCATCAAGACGGACCCCGAGGAGTTGCGCATCGACGGGCGAGAGGTTTATATTTATTTTCCCACTGGCATGGCGCGGCCGAAACTGTCGATGGCGCTGGTTGAAAGGACGCTAAAAACATCGTGGACGGGGAGAAACTGGAACACAGTTAGAAAGCTAGTCGAGATGGCGGAAGGATTGGAATCTTCCCATTAGCGTCTTCAGACCTACGATTCGCTTGCCGGCCACGAAGCCTTTTGGATCTCTGGGACATCAGATTTGGCGGGGATATCAGCTCAAAGCAGTTGTTTGAAGGTCGTCGGTCACACGGGCCCTAAAGTTCGAATGAAGAATTCATTTTAAGGAGACAAACAATGGCAAAGAATGGCGCAACGCAACTGAAGGGACGGGAAAACGAAGCTTTGCAAACACCAACCGATCTCGGGCGCAAGGGTGTGGAGGAAATTACCAGCGAATTGCGGAAACTGCTCGCGGACACGTTCGCGCTTTATGTGAAGACGAAGAATTTTCACTGGCACATGAGCGGGAAACACTTTCGCGATTACCATTTGCTGCTGGACGAACATGGCGACCAGATCTTCGCCATGACGGACGATATCGCGGAACGGGCACGCAAGATTGGCGGAACGACGATTCATTCGATCAGCGAGATCTCAAGATATCAACGGTTGAAGGACAACAACGAAGAATTTGTGGCTCCGCTGGACATGTTGGCCGAACTTTCCGCCGACAACCAGGCGCTGACGCGGTTTTTCCGCGCGGCGCATGAGGTGTGCGAGAAGAACAACGACGTCGCGACCACTAGTTTGATTGAGGTTTGGATCGATCAGACGGAGCGGAGGATTTGGTTTTTGGCGGAGATTGTCAGCGGGCTTCATGCGGAGCAGAAGCCGTTGTCGAAAGCGGCGGGAGCCAGTTAGGGCTGTTTGCGCTGGATTAGCCACCGAATGGACCCAGGAGTCAAAAGAGTCAGCGGACCAAACAAACGCGCGGCGTTACAGATATGCGGAGGTTGAGATGAGCGATCCGAGTGCGGGTGGGGCTGCGTCTAAGGCTCAAGCGAGTGCGGAGGCGGCGCGCCCGCCGCTGCCTCCGTTTACTTGCGAAACGGCTATTCTGAAGGTGCGGTTGGCGGAAGATGCGTGGAATTCGCGCGATGCGGAGAAGGTGGCGCTGGCGTACACAGTGGACTCGCGATGGAGAAACCGCGCGGAGTTTGTGAACGGAAGGCAGGAGATCATCGCGTTTCTGAAACGCAAATGGACGAGGGAGCTGGATTATCGGTTGATTAAGGAGCTTTGGGCGTTTGACGGGAGCCGCATCGCTGTGCGTTTTGCTTATGAGGCCCACGACGATTCGGGGAACTGGTTCCGTTCTTACGGCAACGAGAACTGGGAATTCGGGGAGAACGGGCTGATGCGCTTGCGGTTTGCGTGCATCAATGATTTGCCGATCAAGGAAGTGGAGCGGAAATATCATTGGCCGCTTGGGCGACGGCCGGACGAGCATGCGGGATTAAGCGAGTTGGGCCTCTAATTGTTTGTAAACGACACTGAAGCAGTTGTAGAAATCCAAACAGCTGGCGAGACGGCGGCGCTACTTAAGAGAGCCGGCAGCCTCCACGCACGAGTTTTATTCTTCTATTCTTCTTCCTGAGCCTGGGCTTTTGCGAGCCGGTCAATAACCGTAAGGTCTTCCAAGGTGGTGGTGTCGCCGGAGATGCCGCCTTTGTGGGCTAGCTCGCGAAGGAGACGGCGCATGATTTTGCCGCTGCGCGTTTTGGGCAGGCCGTCTGCGAAGCGAACGTCGGCGGGCCTGGCGATGGAGCCGATGGTTGTGGCTACGTGATCCATTAGCGCGGAGCGGAGCTCCTTGCTGGGAGTGTAGCCGGTGCGCAGGGCGACGAAGCAAATGATGGCTTCGCCTTTGATTTCGTCTGGGCGCGCGACTACCGCGGCTTCGGCGACTGCGGCATGGCTTACCAGGACGCTTTCGATTTCCATGGAGCTTAGGCGGTGGCCGGCGACTTTGATTACGTCGTCCACGCGGCCGAGGACCCAGATGTAACCGTCTTTGTCGCATTGAGCGGCATCACCGGCGAAATAGACGCCGGGGATTCGCTCCCAATACTCGCGCTTGTAGCGTTCGTCGTCGCCGTAAATCGTGCGGAGCATGGAGGGCCACGGCTTTTGGATGGTGAGGTAACCGGTTTCTCCTGGGCCGACTGGCTCGCCTTTCAAGTTCACAACGCGCGCGATGATGCCGGGCAGCGGCAAAGTCGCAGAGCCGGGTTTTGTGGGCGTCGCGCCAGGGAGCGGAGAAATCATGATGGAACCTGTTTCGGTTTGCCACCAGGTGTCCACGATGGGACAGCGATTCTTGCCAATGGCTTCGAAATACCATTTCCACGCGGCCGGATTGATAGGCTCGCCGACGGTGCCGAGGACGCGAAGGCTCGACAGGTCGTATGGCTTGATCCAGTCCATGCCCCAGGCCATGAAAGCGCGGATGGCAGTGGCGGAGCTGTAGAAAATGGACACTTTGTAACGGTCGATAATTTCCCAGAAGCGGTCTTTGCGCGGAAAATCGGGCGCGCCTTCGTACATCACGAGGGTGGCGCCGTTCGCGAGCGGGCCGTAAACGATGTAACTGTGGCCGGTGACCCAGCCGATGTCGGCGGTGCACCAATAAACGTCTTCATCGCGCAAATCGAAAACAAGTCGGGTGCTCCACATGCATTGCAGCAAGTAACCGGCAGAGGTGTGCAGGACGCCTTTGGGCTTACCGGTGGTGCCGCTGGTGTAGAGAATGTAGAGAGGATGTTCGGAATCAAGCTCGAGGGCGGGGAATTCTTTCAGGGCTTTTTCTTCGAGTTCGTGCCACCACAGATCGCGTCCTTCTTTCCAGGCTACTGGTTCTTTCGTGCGTCGAACGACGATGGATTTTCCGACGGTGGGGCACTTCTCCAAAGCGGCGTCGGCGGTTTCCTTCAGCGGAACGATTTTACCGCGGCGATATCCGCCGTCCGCGGTGATGAGGAGTGTTGATTTGCAGTCCACGATGCGATCGGCAAGGGCGGTGGCGCTGAATCCGCCGAACACCACCGAGTGCACTGCGCCGACGCGCGCGCAACCCAGCATAGCGATGGGGAGTTCGGGGATCATGGGCATGTAAATCGTGACGCAATCGCCCGGCTTCACGCCGAGTGAACAAAGAACATTCGCGAATTTGCAGACGCGTTCGTGAAACTCGGCATAGGTGAACTGAACGGTTGAGCCGTCTTCGCCTTCCCACATCAGCGCGGGCTTGTTCGCATTCTTTTCGAGATGGCGGTCGAGGCAGTTGTAGGAGACGTTGAGCTTCCCGTCCGCGAACCATTTCGCGTGAGGCAGTTTCCATTCGAGGACTTTGGTGGGAGCCTTGAACCACTCGATCCTCTTGGCTTGCTCGCCCCAGAATTCTTCGGGGTCGGCCAAGGCGCGTTGATACATCTCTCGATAGTCTTCGAGCGATTTAACGTGAGCTTTTTTGCTGAAATCCTCCGGGGGCGGAATGGGCTTCTCGTCGAGGACGTGCGGGTCGAATTCTAGCATGGCTTCTCCGGTGGCCGGGCGCACGCCGAAAGCCTGCCGCGGCCGATGGCAGGAAGTACGAAAGGACCGCTCGCCCGCCCCTACATTATTCAAGAGCGGCGGTTTGGTCAAGAACCGCGATCACCGTAGCAGGTGGGAAAAGAGTACGGCCATCTTAAACTCGTTCAAATTTTGGGAACTTTTCGGACCGCGGGCGTGAATATGTAACGAGAGTCAGGGCCGGCCGTCAAACCATATGAGATGAAGAGCGAGGCGGAATTGATGGGCGACGGTCTGTTGCTCCGGCGGATGTTAGCCGGCGACGAAGAGGCATTCACGCTGCTTTACCGCCGCAGGCACCCTGCCATTTATCGTTTCGCTTTGCATATGAGCGGAAACGTGGCTTTGGCGGAAGACGTGACGCAAGAGGTTTTCATGACGCTGATCCGAGACGCGAAACGATTTGATCCGGAGCGCGGGACTCTTGGCGGCTTCCTTTTTGGGATTGCCCGGAATCATCTTCGCAGACGCTGGGAGCAGGAGCGGCATTCGTTCCCTCTTCCGAGCGATGCGGACGAGCTCGATTCGCTTTTGAGCGCCTCTGCGGCCTCCGGGAAGACGGGACACTCAAACGGAAACGGGCGCGGGCCATTTTTGCTGAGCCGGGATGAGTTTACATCGCTGGAAACTGTCAGCCGGGTTCGGCAAGCTATCGCAACGTTGCCGCAAAATTACCGCGAGGCCGTGATCCTCTGCGAACTGGAAGAAATGAGTTACGAAGAGGCGGCGGCTGCGCTGGATTGTCCGGTAGGTACGGTGAGGTCGCGACTGCACCGCGCGCGCGCGCTGCTGGTTGAGAAGTTGCACGACAGCCAGCCGGTTCGCCGAGCATCGGCGGTGGGCGAATGAAAGATGAGGTAAAAGTTATGGATTGCGTTCAATTCAGGGAGATTTATCACGATCTAGACCGACCGGGGACCTCGGGGTTCCGGTTTCGCGAACGGGCTCTGGCGCACGCGGAAACCTGTGCGGGCTGCGGCGTGCTACTTACCGGTGGGGAAGCGCTGGATTTCGCTTTTCGCAATTTGACTCAGCATAATGTCGGCCGCGAGGCGCCGCCGCGAATCGAAGCAGCGCTATTGCGCGAATTTCAAGCGTCGAGACTTGCAGGATCGAGGCGAAGGGTTCATGGGCACCTTGCCGCCCTTGGCGCTGCGGCTGCGATTCTTCTCGCGCTAGGGCTGGGAGTGCGGCACCGGATTGCGTCGCGGCCCAGCACTGCAGCGCCGCAGGCTACGAATATAGCGCCGGCTCCTGCGGCGGATGCTTCTGCAAAGGGACAGAATCCAAGCACGAGTGAACTGGACGAGGACGAATATGCGGGGAAGTTCGTGCCGGTGCCGTATGCCGATGATCCGGCGGCGCTCGAAGGCGGGGCGATCGTGCGAGTTACGCTTCCGCGTTCCGCGCTGCGATCTTTTGGCTTGCCGGTAACGGAGAGCGACGGGACGGAGAGAGTCTTCGCGGACTTGTTGCTAAGCGAAGACGGGACACCGCAGGCAATCCGGCTGGTATCGGATGCAAATCCGAACGCTTATTTTTGAAGATGAGAAAAAACAATTTGGAGGAAATTCGAATGAAAGCCAGCAACAGGGTTGTGAGTATAGCGGCGATGGCAGTCTTGTTTGTGATGGCAAGCGGCAGTGCCTGGGCTCAGGCGTCCGAGCCGGCAGAGCAGGGTCCGCCTCCACCGCCCCACCGTGGCGGAGCCATGTTCGAGAGAATGGGGCCGGGGTTTGACGGCATGGGGTTTGTTGGCTTCGAGGCCGGCCTGGAAGGAAAGACCGTGACGGGCGCACCTTTCTCGGCGAGTTTTTCAACGCAGGAGACGCAAACGCTTACGGATGGAAATAAAATCGAACGCAGCACCACGGGTTCGGTGGCGCGCGATACTCAGGGCCGCACTCGCCGCGATATGACGCTTCCGGCTATCGGCCAGTGGGCGGCTTCGGGCAAAACTCCACCGCAGGTGTCGTTCATCAATGATCCTGTGGCGGGAACACACTACGTTCTCGAAGCGAGCGCAAAAACGGCCCGTCAAATGTCAGCTCATACCCACGGTCCCGATGCTGCGCGCTCGTCCGCCATGGCCGCACAAGTTCAGAAGAACACAACGAGCCAGTCGCTGGGCACGCAAACGATCAACGGGGTTTCAGCCCAGGGCACTCGCATCACTCGCACGATTCCCGCGGGCGAAATGGGCAATGAGAAGCCGATCGTGATCGTCACGGAGCGGTGGTATTCAGCCGAGTTGCAGACGACGGTCATGACTAAGCGCACCGATCCGCGCATGGGCGAGACTGTTTTTCAGTTGACGAATATCCAGAAGCAAGAGCCGGCTGCCACGCTTTTCCAGGTGCCGTCCGATTACACGGTGAAGGCGGGCCATGGCGGTCGCAACGGGACCGCAGCTCCGGTGCCGCCGTCCGAGGAATAACGGCCGGTTCGCGCGAACGAGTTCGTCACCGAGTTCGTCACAAAGATGCAGTCAATACTTGCGGGCGGCACCACCCCGATCACGCTCCGCCCGCAAGCCCCCCTTTTAGATCCATCCAACGGTTATCCAGAGATCAAAACGCACTTATCAGGATTTTACAAGGGCGCGATCGAGGAGTTCCACGACGTGCAATACTTCCTGGCCCGTATTATGTATCGCAGCTCCGGCGCGTAGTTGCAGAATGCATCCTGGATTTGCCGTGAGGATGGCTTGCGCTTTGGTCTGTTTCGCGTGATTCATTTTGTCGGTCAAAAGATCGAGCGCGGCTTTCGGTTGGGTGACGTTGTAAACGCCCGCGGAGCCGCAACAAAGATCGGAGAGGGCCATTTCCACGAACTCGACCGACGGAATTGCACGGATCAGTGTTCGCGGTGCTTCGCGAATCTTCTGTCCGTGAACGAGATGGCAGGAATCCTGGTAGGTGACGCGCATGGGCACGGGACGCAGCGGCGCTACCAGGCCGAGATCAACGAGAAATTCGGAAATGTCGCGAACTTTCGCTGAGAATTTCTCTGCGTCGGCGCGATTAGGGCCATCCGCTGCGAACAAGAACGCATATTCCTTCAGCGTGGAACCGCATCCGGCAGCATTCGTAATGATGGCGTCGAAATCGTCCGCACGGAATGCGTGGAAGTTTGCTTGCGCCAGATCGCGCGCGACGTCGCGCACCCCGGCGTGTGCCGCCAGCGCGCCGCAGCAGATTTGCTCCGCAGGGACGACGACTTCGCAGCCATTGGCTTGCAGGACGCGGATGGTTGCGCGGTTGAGTTCGCTGAATGTTACCTGCGCCACGCAACCTGCGAAAAACGCAACACGCGCGCGCTGCGGTCCCTGCGCTGGAAACGTCTTTCCAAGATCAGTGAAAAAGAAAGTTGAGTCAACCTTGGGGAGTAACCTCTCGCGATCCTGCAATCCCAGCAGCCGCAAAATTCCAGTCGCACGCGCGAGGGACGCGAGGCCTGAGCTCTGATAAAACCGCATGAAACGCGCGGCGGCGGCGATCCTTCGCGGGCGTGGAAGCAGCCGGCGATAGACGAAGTCGCGAAGGAGGCGCGAAGTCAAAGGCCTTTTGTACTTTTGTTCGATCTGCGCTCTTGCGAGCTCGAGAATCTTTCCGTATTCAACGCCAGAAGGACAGACGGTTTCGCAGTTGCGGCAGTTCAGGCAGCGATCGATGTGAGTGACGAACGTCTCGCCGATTTCGAGCCGCCCCTGATCCACGAGCGCCATTTGGCGGATGCGGCCGCGCGGTGAATCTGCTTCGCGTCCCCATAAACGGTAGGTAGGACAATTATTGGAGCACAGGCCGCAATGCACGCAGCGCGAATAGTCTTCATATTCGGGCTTGTCCGTTGCAGAAAAACCGCTGAGCGTGAGCGCGAATTCACGCTGGGCGTCTTCGTGAGTTTGCGGAGGATTGTGTTCCATAGCCTTAAATTCCTCCCGCGAATCGGCCAGGACTGAGCACGCCGCGAGGATCGAAAACGTTTTTTAATTTCTGCATTTGTACGAAATCTGCGCGCTCGAGCCCCCAAACTTTCAGCGCACTCTTCCACTCGGTGGGGCACCAGGGAATCGAGGCCTGCCCGCCAAGCGCCGCACACGCCGCCAAAATCTGGTTCGACGCGTGCGCGGCTTGCTGCTTCGCTTCTTCGTTGCGTTCCGTGGGAAGCACGGCGAAATAAATGACGCCGACTCCTCGCGCCATCGCGACCCAAGGCAGGCGGTTGGCTTCAGCGGCTCGCGCTGCAGTTGCGAGAGCTTCGGCCATCCTCATTGGAAGCACGCTCATCTTAAGGATTGTAGCGGCCGGCGACGACGACAATGCAATGGGGACGAACTCGCGCTTGCGTGCAAAAGCCGCGGCGATTTGGGAGCCGCTGAGAACGACAAGGTCAACAGCGCCGCATTCTTCCGCCATTTTGTGGAGATCAGTTTCGTAGCGCTTGAGCGTATTTTCATTTCCCGAGAAACCCATGGTAAACGTCCAGCGGGTTCCGGAAATTACATTTTCCGGCATGGAATTCGGTTCGATTTGAGCGGCGGCTTTGCCGGCAAAAAGGCCGGCGACACCCGGACTAAAAAGTTCCATAGTCATCGGAGCGAGCGGGGATTGCGCCACCCGATTCCTCATCCCGCAGGCACGCTCTACGGTTTGAAAAGTGGCAACGAAGGCGCGGCTCGCCGACGGCGTGGGAAAGGTCTTGAAATTTATGCGAGTGATAATTCCCAATGTTCCCAGGGCGCCAATCATTAATTTGTGGATGTCGTATCCTGTGACGTTTTTCACCACGCGTCCGCCGCTTTTTGCGGCTACGCCTTCACCCGTGACGAATTCCATGCCTAGGAGGTAATCGCGTGCGGTGCCGTACATCTGGCGCAGAGGACTGTCAACACCCGACGCGATGGTTCCACCGATTGTCGTTTGACTTAAATAAGGCACGCCGAGCGGCAGGAATTGACGGTGCTCGGCAAGAATTCCGCCTAGTTTCCGCAAAGGAATTCCGGCTTCGACGCTCAAGGTCAAATCACCGGGGTCGTACGCGACTACGCGGTCGAGGCGTGTCATATCCAGCGCGATATCGTATTGGCGCGGCGGCAAGCCGATTCCCAGTTTTGTGCGAGCGCCGGTGGCAACAATGGCAAGCTGGTCCTTGGCTGCAAATTTTACGACCTCAACAATTTCCGCGGACGATTGTGGACTCACTGCGGCAGAAGGCTTTTCATTGTCGACCGCAAATGCTGCGAGGCGAGCGGGATCGGTGATGACGTGTTGCGGCCCGACAATATCCGCCAGGCGAGACCCAACGGTTGCGCCCGCCGTGCTCATGCGCGCGAGGCACCGGCAACCGGCAAGGGCCGCACGTGAATTTCTCCGCAGCCTTTCGTGGTCGGAAAGATTTTTCCTGGATTCAACAGGCCTGCGGGATTGAAGGCATCGCGAACCCGCCGCATTAAATTCAACTCATCTTCGCTGAAGAGAAGCGGCATCAAGCGGTCTTTTTCCATGCCGACTCCATGTTCGCCGGTGATGGAACCGCCCATTTCGATGCAGAAGCCGATGATTTCGTCCGCGGTGACGACTGCGCGGCGAAATTGTTCTTCTTCGCGAGCATCGAAAAGAATGATGGGATGCAGGTTGCCGTCGCCGGCGTGAAAAATGTTGCCGATTTCGAATCCGTATTTTGTTCCAATCTCGTTGATCCGCCGCAGAGTGTCCGGCAGCTTGGTCCGCGGGATTACCCCGTCCTGCACGTAGTAGGTCGGGGAGAGCCGTCCTACGGCGCCGAAAGCGTTCTTTCGGCCTTTCCAAAGCAAGGCGCGCTCATGCTCGTCGCGCGCCACGCGCACTTCGCGAGCGTGATGAAGGCGGCAAACATCGGCAACATCTTCGGCGTGCTGTTCGACTGCTTGGCGCAAGCCGTCCACTTCGAGCAGCAAGACGGCGGCGCAGTCGACCGGAAATCCCGCGTGCACGTAAGCCTCGACTGCGCGAATCGTCCAGCCATCGAGCATCTCGCAAGCTGCGGGAGTGATTCCTCGTGCCGTGATATCGACGACCGTTTCCGTGGCATCGTCCACGGTATCGAAAATTGCGAGCAAAGTTTTTACTGCTTCGGGAAGGCGCGTAAGCTTGACTGTAACTTCCGTGACCAATGCGAGTGTTCCCTCGGACCCGACGAACAGGCCGGGAAGATCGTAGCCGGGAGAATCGAGCGCGGGACTGCCCAGGCGCACGACTTCGCCGGTGGGAAGTACAACCTCAAGCGAGAGGACGTGGTTCGTCGTGACTCCGTAGGCCAGAGTGTGCGGCCCTCCTGAATTCTCGGATACATTGCCGCCAATCGTGCTGGCGCGCTGGCTGGAAGGATCAGGCGCGAAATGAAGACCCAGGTGGGCGACTGCTACGCTTACGTCTGCATTCACAACTCCGGGCTGGACGGTGGCGCGCTGATTTTCCGCGTCGACTTCGAGGATGCGATTCATGCGCGAAAAGGGCACCAGGATGCCGCCTTGTCGCGCAAGCGCTCCGCCGGAAAGGCCGGTGCCCGCGCCGCGGCCCACGACGGGAACCTGATAACGGTTCGCTATCTGGACGATGCCGACTACGTCGGAAGTCGTTCGAGGGAAGGCAACGCAGTTCGGCCGCGCGATTTCCACCGAACCATCGTATTCGTAGAGCAACAATTCTTCCGGGCGGTGCAGAACCGCTTCGGCACCCAGAAGCTTTTTGAGTTCACTAACGACGCGGGGATCCATGGTTTTTGCGCGGCCGGATACGTCGCGCGGATTTCATGGCAACTATAGACGCCCGCGTCCGTGGACGTCAACGTGACTCGCGCGGGGCCGCGTGGCACGGTTTTGAAGTCCACCGCGTGTGGCATACTGGGCGCGGATGTAAACGAACGCTACGACCACCTTGTGAATCTCCAGCGTCCGGCAGCGCATCGAAACACTGAAAGCTGAAAGGGAGATCATGGCAAACTCGAACATACCTGCTACTGCAAAGATTGTCCGCTTTCATGAATGCGGCGGGCCGGAAGTTCTAAAATTGGAAGAGGTCCCGACACCGGAGCCGGGTCAGGGAGAGATGCGCTTGCGCGTGGAGGCCATCGGGTTGAATCGCGCTGAAGTACTTTTCCGCCAGGGCAAGTATGTTGTCCGGTCGCATCCACCTTGCACCCTTGGTTATGAAGCAGCGGGAGTGGTAGAGGCAGTTGGCGACGGCGTTGACAAAAAATTGCTTGGCAAGCGAGTCAGCACGGTCCCTTCGTTTGCCGCGGACAAATATGGCGTGTACGGGGAAGTGGCTATTGTTCCGGCATATTCGCTGGCGGCGTATCCGGAGAAGTTGTCACCGCAGGAGGGTGCTTCGATCTGGATGCAGTACCTGACGGCGTACGGCGCGCTGGTGCAGCTCGGGAAGGTCACGCGAGGCGACTTTGTGTTGATTACAGCGGCAAGCAGCAGCGTGGGAATTGCTGCCATTGAAATCGTTAAGGCCCAGGGTGCAGTCAGTATCGCGACGACGCGCACATCGAAGAAAAAGGCGGAATTACTGTCTTCGGGCGCTGACCATGTGATTGTTACTCAAGAAGAGGATTTAGTGAGACGGGTAGGAGAGATTACGGCCGGCAAGGGAGCAAGGGTGGTCTTCGATCCAATCGGGGGTAAGGGTGTCGAGTTGCTCTGCAAGGCAGCCACGCAGGGCGGAACAATCTATGAATACGGCAACCTGGCGATGGAACCGACCCCTTTCCCGCTGCTGATTACTCTTCCGAAGGGTCTGTCCATGCGCGGGTACTCGATATTTGAGATTGTCGCGGTGCCGGCGATCAGGACGCACGCCGAAAAATACGTGTTCGACCATCTCGAAAAGGGCGATTTCAAACCGCGCATCGCCAAGACATTTCCGCTAAGCCAGATCGTTGAGGCGCACCGGTACATGGAATCGAACGAACATGTCGGCAAGATCGTGGTGACGGTCTAAGAAGAGGCTTGGCGGACTACTGTTCATCGCTCACCTGCGCGGGGGCGCTAGTCGGTGTATGCTACTAATCCTGCAGGAAACGTTTTTGCGAGGTGCGCGGTGAGCAAGCCGGCGATTTTTTCCACGCGACAACTATTTCAGGCGGCACGTACGATTCTTGACGAACATTTTCAGGTGGACTATTGGAAGGGCGACAAACTTTCCCGCGCGGACCTGCTGAAACACGTGGCCGATAAAGACGGCTTGGTCTGCCTGCTGACGGAAAAAGTGGACGAGGAGCTGCTCTCGGCGGCACCGAAGCTGCGCATTGCGGCTACGGTTTCTGTCGGCTACGACAATATCGATGTGCCGGCCTGTACGAAACATAAAGTCGTGGCTACGAATACACCCGGCGTTCTCGACGACACTACGGCGGATTTCGCGTGGACGCTTTTGATGGCGGTTGCGCGACGACTGCTCGAAGGCGATTCGTGGATGCATTCCGGCACTTGGAACGGCTGGGATCTGGATCAGCTCGTTGGCGGCGATGTTTGGGGCAAGACGCTGGGCATCCTGGGCTTTGGACGAATCGGCCGCGGGGTGGCGCGCCGCGCGCTGGGTTTCCAGATGCGCGTGCTTTACAATGACGCGGTTCGCGCGCCGGCGGATGTAGAAAAAGAACTGAACGCGGAATTCGTGGATCGCGACCGGCTGTTTCGCGAATCCGATTTCATCAGCTTGCATGTTCCGCTGCTGCCGGATACGCGTCACCTGATTTCGAAAGATAATCTTGAGAAGATGAAACACACTGCGTTTCTGGTGAACACTTCGCGCGGCCCCGTAGTGGACGAAGCGGCACTCGCGGAAGCTCTCGAAAATAAAAAAATTGCCGGCGCGGCGCTGGATGTTTTCGAACACGAACCAAAAGTGCATCCCGCGCTGCTGACGCGCAAGGACGTAATCCTGACGCCGCACATGGCCAGCGCCTCGCTGGACACGCGAACGAAAATGGCCGTGATGGCTGCGAACAATGTCGTCGCGCTGTTTGAGGGACGGCGCCCTCCCAACGCGGTGAATGCGGACGCCCTAGGTATGAAATAACGCGATCGATGAGGTCTGAAGGAAAGGTCCTGCTGCTATGTCTCACATCGCTTCCTTCCATTTGAGGACGAACCCACCGATTCGGTCTCGGCGCGTTATCGGGCCCAAAAGACCGTGAAGCAGACCGCGCAGCGCCTATTTCTCGAAACGCTATCGGCGATTCAAATTCCCACCGCTCTTGCGCGAAAGCTTAACCGCGAAGGTTCAGTTATCCATGCGGCAGGCGCGATGATTGACCTTCGCGAATTTAGAGAGATCGTGGCCCTGGCATTCGGGAAGGCTTCGTTCGCAATGGCCAAGGCCTTGAGCGATAATCTTGCGCCTGAATTTCAGGTCAAAGGAATCTTGGTCGGGCCCGCTTCTCCGCCCGGGGCTCTGCCGGGATGGAAATCGTTTGTCGGCGGCCATCCAATCCCCTCGGCGGAAAGCTTTGCAGCAGGCCGCGCGATCCTGGACCGGCTCGGGCGGTCCGACGACCGCACGCTAATCTTTTTTTTGATTTCCGGCGGCGGCTCGGCGATGGTGGAACAACCACTCGACGAAAACATCACGCTTGGAGATTTTCAGAAGCTACACCACGCGCTGGTTACCTGCGGCGCGCCCATTGAAGAAATCAACGTGATCCGAAAGCATCTATCCGCTACAAAAGGGGGGCGGATGGCCACGGCCGCGCCTCGGTCTCTGAAAATCACATTCGCGATCAGCGACGTCCCGGAAGGGCAAGAATCGGCGCTGGCTTCGGGTCCAACCGTGCCGGACCCCACGACGAGCCAGGACGCTGAACGGATCGCACGTCATTACGGATTGTTGGCCAAATTACCGGCATCCCTTCACGCCTCGTTCGAGCGACACGCGCTTAGCGAAACTCCGAAGGGAGACGATCCCGCTTTCGGGCGCTCCCATTTTGAACTTCTGCTCGGCACACACGATTTGACGCACGCATGCCATCACGCTTGCGAAGCGGAAGGCTTTATCTGCCTCGCCGATAACTCCACGGACAGTTGGCCGCTCGAAAAAGCCGCAAATCATTTGCTCGCGCAGCTCGATGCGCTGAAAAACGAGAATCCAGGCAGACGCGTTGCGCTGCTAGCCGGCGGGGAAGTGAGCAGTCCGGTGACGGGCGAAGGAATCGGCGGGCGCAATTTGGCTTTCGTGCTAGCGTGCGTTCCGAAAATTGCGGGGAAAAAGATTGTGGTCCTGAGCGCGGGAACGGATGGAATTGACGGAAACAGTCCGGCAGCAGGCGCGGTTGCGGATGGTGAGACACTCCCACGCGCGCGCGAAGCCGGTATGGAACCGGCAGAATTTCTCGGCCGCAGCGACGCCTACAATTTCTTCAAGCGTCTCGGCGACACAATCGTTACCGGTCCCACTGGAAATAATCTGCGCGATTTACGAATTCTTCTGGCGTACTGATTGTTCCTTGGTGCAGCGTAATCCGTGACGCCCAGTAAATCATTTCTCGATAACCACCTTCGGAGCGGCGAGCTGAGATTCGATCTTCGCCAGACGCGCGTTCATCTCCGCCATTTGCTGTTGCAATTTCTTCAGCGCATCCAACGTAGTATCTTGCCCGCCAATGGCATTCGCCGAAGGCTGTGCCACCGCATCTTGCCCTCCGGGTGCCGGCGCGGCCGCCGGGCCGTTCGCTCCTTTGTCGCCGCTAAATAATTTGCCAGTAGCTTGCGACTTTAGGGCCGCAATCTGCGCTTTCACGAATGAGGTTGTTCCGATCGGCAAATCGCCGCTCTTCAGCCACTCCTCGAGCGGCGCAATTGCCTCCGGATCGCCGCGCCGGCCGAGAGAAAACAGCGCCGTGAGTTTCACGTCGAAGTAGGGCTCCTTCAGATATGAAATGAGCGCTTGGGTGATTTCCTTATTTTTCTTGTCGAGCGTAGCGACGGCGCTGATCGCCGCGCCGCGAGTGTTGAGCGGCTTTCCCGGTCCGGCCCATTCCAGCAGTAGTGGAACTGCTCGGTCGTCGCCCAGGTCTCCAAGTCCCCCGAGCCCGGCCTCGCGGAGAGTGTCGTCGGGCGAATCCGATTTGACGGCCGCCGTCAGAACATCGAACGCGTTCGCAGCTTTGATTCCGGCGAGGGAACGAAGAGCAGCGGCGCGGACCCGGAAAGCTTTGTCGTTCGCGGCGATGTCCGTGAGTTTCGGCCCCAGCGAGGCATCATCTTTGAACATGCCTAGCTGCTGTACGGCAACCTCGCGAACCCAGGGCTTTTCGTCGTTCACCGCGCCAAGAACCTGCTTCTGCGCGTCGGCTCCTCCGATCTTGCCCAGCGTTCGCAAAGACTCCGAACGAACGCCCCAAAAAGGATCGTGCTGCGCCGCTTCGCCCAGTGCCGGAATCACGCCGGAATTATCCCGGATGCCGGGAGTAGCCAATGTGGCTGCGGCTTCGGCACGGTCCGGCACGGTTGCTCCGTTCTTCAATTGATAAATCAGCGTTGCTGCGTCGCGCTTGAAATCCAGAGTCTTCAGGACGTTGTCGCCCTTGTCGAAAACCACCATCAGCGGAGCGCTGTCCGCCGCCAGGGTAAACGTTTCCTCAGCTTTGCTCACTGCGAGGGGATAGGTTTTGCGGCCGGTCGATGTCGCAATTTCAACGTCCACCGGCATGTCAAACAGGCCTACCATGCCTTCGACTTTTTGTGTTTGCTTCACGGTCAGTTTGATCTGGTGGGTTGCGTCGTCGTACGCGTAGCTCACGGTGTAATTCGGCGCCCCCGCGCGATAAATCCACTGCTGGAAGAATTGGTCCACGTTCGTCGCGGTGGCCTGCTCGATAGACTTTTGCAGGTCCGCGGTAACCACGTTCTGCCCGCGATTCGTTTCCAGGTAATAATGCAGCCCGCGGAAAAAATTCTGATCGCCGAGCTTGGTGCGCAACATCTTCAGCACCCAGCCGCCCTTGTTGTAGATGTTGCCGGAGTTTTCCAGCGAGTCGTCAAAATCGTGGGTCACGATCGGATTCGTGAAGAGTCGGAGATTCCGGAACCACTGGCTCTGGTCGCGCCAGAATTCATAGGCCACTGCATCTTCGCCGTACTTCTGCTGAGTCCAAAAATGCTCAAAATATGTTGCGAAGCCTTCATTCAGCCAGAGATTTGCCCAATCCTTGCAGGTGACCAGATCTCCAAACCACTGATGCGCCATTTCGTGCGAATCAAGGTTGTCCGAGCCTGAGGGAGTTTCGCCGGCGAGCCGAGGATCTACAAGTCCACGAGTCGTCAGAGTTGTGGCGCTGGTGTTTTCCATGCCTCCCACCACGAAATCGTTCACCGAAGTTTGTGCGTATTGCGCCCAGGGGTAGCGCACGTCGAGATGGTCGGAGAAGGTGTCCAGCATCTGCTTCGTGTTCACAAACGTTGAATCGATTTTGGATTCGTCGCCGCGCGGCACTACGAATCGCAGCGGCATGCCGCGCCAAGTGTCCTTCTTTTCGACAAACTCGCCGGCTACGGCCGAGATCAGATAAGTGGAAAGCGGCTGGGACTGCTTCCAATCCCAGGTCTTCATGCCATCGGGCTCGTCCTTGGTGCCGAGGAGTTCTCCATTCGAGATGGTCATCCAGGCAGCCGGGACGGTAAGAAGCATTTCCGAGGTCGTCCGGTCGTTTGGATAATCGTAGATCGGAATGTAATAGCGCGTGTCTTCGGCTTCGCCCTGAGTCCAGATTTCTTTGGGGCGGTTTGGATAATTCTTGTCCGGCAGAATGAAATAAATGCCCTTCTTTGGCGCCCCTTCGTAGCGAATAAAAACGTCGTGATGCTCACTGCGTTTGGAGGGTTTCGCGAGGGACACGATGAGTTCTTTATCTGTGGTCGAAAATTTTGCGTCCTTGCCGTCCACTGTTACGTTCTGAATGGTCAGGTCCACGGAATCAAACTTAATTGCTTCAATGCCGTCCCGCAGCATAGAGACGCTTTCGGTCACTTCGCCGCGCACTTTTTTCTTTTCGACGTCGAACCACAGATGGGTTTTGACGTTCTGCAAATCGTAGTCCTTGCTCCGGGCATACGGCTCATCCGCGCGCGCGATGACCGATAACATCAAGGCCGCCGACAGAACAAAAGCGAAATTGACCAACGGCCAATTCCGGCGCGGGCGCGATGGTGCATGCTTCATTCTTCCCCCTTGAGAAAAAGAATTTCGTCCAGCAAAGCAATAATTATAGTACGGGAGCGTCCGGGTACGAAGTTCGCAAGGTTGCTCTGGAATTACAGAAGACCCTTCACTAAGCCGCCGTCCACCGCGATGGTCGTGCCGTTGATGTAGCTTGCGCGCTCGGACGCGAGAAATGTTACCAGCGCGGCGAACTCTTCAGGTTGCGCGAGCCGCCCAGCGGGAACCTGCGCGCTCATATTCTTAATGGCCTGCTCGCGGCTGATTCCGGCGTCTTTCGCCCGAAGTTCCACAAGCTCTTCGAGGCGGTCGGTGAGCGTGAACCCGGGGCACACGTTATTCACAGTGATGCCGTCGGCGCCGAATTCGTTCGCGAGCGTTTTGGCCAGGCCCGCTACGCCCGCGCGCAGAGTATTGGAAAGCAGCAGGCCGTCGATGGGCTGTTTCACGGACACGGATGTAATCGTCAGCAGGCGTCCCCAATGATTGCGCTGCATGCGAGGGAGCACTTCGCGCGCGAAATAGACATTGCTCAGCAAGGTCAACTCAACCGCTGCGCGCCAATCTTCGAGGCTGATGTCGAGAAACTTTTTTGCCGGCGGGCCGCCCGCATTCGTGACGCAGATATCGATCCGCCCGTATTTTTTGTCCACTTCTTCCACGAAAGCTCGGACGGCTTCGGGTTTGGTCACATCCACCGCGCGCCAAAATACTGCACGGTTGTTGGCCTTCCCGATTTCGTTGGCTGTGCGCTCAAGATTGGCTGCGGTCCGGGCGCAGATGGCCACTTCGCAGCCTTCCTTTGCAAATTCTTCAGCTGCTGCGCGGCCCAGGCCTTTGCTGGCAGCAGCTACGATTGCGACGCGCCCTTTCAGTCCGAGGTCCATTTGTTAGTCCTTGCCCGCGTTGCCGCGGAGGTACGCATCGTCTTTGCTAATCCAATCTTCGCGCCGGGGAGCGAAGAAATCTATGTCCACCGTGTCTTCCAGGGCTTCGGCCCGGTGTGGCACATTTGCAGGAAT
>Ga0224545_1000016_pt1 | contig 78013 bp, 75 predicted proteins | sample 714P12024metaG_FD_179906 | JGI IMG/M metagenome (GOLD analysis project Ga0224545, IMG submission 179906) | Peat soil microbial communities from Stordalen Mire, Sweden - 717 P1 20-24 | ecosystem: Environmental > Terrestrial > Soil > Wetlands > Peat | place: Sweden: Norrbotten County, Stordalen... | reverse complement strand
CTTTGTGAGAAAAATGTGCGGTCCAATGAACCCGAAGAGATTGATCTGCTCGCTTAGGGAGCCGGTCTCGCTGTAGTTTTTGAAGATTCGGCTAAGCCTGAGCATGGCCATCCCTTCGGATTGCAATCGGAGTGAATTTCATCGGGTCGTATTGGGGACGAAGTCTTGCGGCCGTCAGCAGAAATCGCAGAATCTGTGGATCGGTCTGAGTGGCCCAGCGAGCCATGAAATAGAGCAATAAAAACATCAGCAGCCCACCGAACAGACTGTTGAGTAGGTTGAAGGTGGCGGCGCCCAGGCACATGGCAAAGAAGAAAAGCTTTCGCTCGGCCCCAAGGATCATCAGTGGCCGGGATAGCGTTCGGGGCACTCTGTTGATTCGTCTTGATTCGGCCATAGAATTCTCCGTTCAGGAATGGCGAGCTTCAGTTCCCGGGAAACATCCAAGCCAGGAAATTCACGGCTGCGATGGCCATGCCGACGCCGAAGAGCACGCCGGCAAGTACACGCTTCGAACCACCTTCACCGAAGGCGAAGGTGAGGCCGGCCACGACGATGGCGACGAGCGAAAGCCCGCGAGCGATAGTGCTGGTGAAGGCCTGCTGCAGCACATTGACGGCGTTTTCCCACGGAGAATTTCCCTGAGCGAAAGCGGGAGCGGCGAGGAGAAGCGCGAGACCGACGGTGACAAGCAGTGAACGCAGCCAAGAGCTGCGCAGATATGTGCAAAGAAATCGCTTCATGTCCGAAATCTCCCTGTCTGTTTGTAGTGTTCGAAATGGGCCGTGAGAGGGAGTTCCCGTTAGTTGCGGCTGCTGGAAGGAAAGCGGATGGCGATTGAAGAGACGGCTGTGTGCGCCGGTTCCTGGACTTCCCCCCGTCCAGGCACACTTGGAGCACTAGCTCCATGTACAGCGTTGTCCCACAATCGCGTCCGTACCTCTAGCGGGCCGTGCGCAACACAAGGGCGAAACACCGAAGGAATCGTCTGCGCCCTGTCTGCGAGAGTTAACCGGCGGGAACTCCCCTCACTATACTTATCAGCCAAAGAAAACTAAAACAGACCGAGTACTATTAAAATATTCCCTCTTCAGTACCTACCCGGGGAAACGCGTACCCACAATCTGTCGAATAACCCAAACCCCTAAGGGATGTCACTCATGGAACGAAGAGACTCAGTTGTTCGCCTTTCCCGTTGCCCGATGGCTGAGCAATGCGGCGGAGTCGATCGAGCAGGCGCTGTATGCGATGCCGAATCGCTACGACAGAATGACCGCCGCGGCGCGCGAGTTCCGGGCAGGAGATTCCTTCGATCTTGAACTGAGTCAGTAACTCCCGTTCTTCGGAAGAAAGCCATCCCCTCCGCTGGCAGTCGCCGAGAAACTGCCGCAACAGGATGTCAGCGTGGGAGTCCTGGTCGCTTACATCCGTTTCAAGAATTGTGGTAGGGGTGCCTTCCCTTTCATCCCGCAACGATCTATGCGATTCGCGAATCGCCCACCGGAATGCGCTGCGGCGTATCTTTCGTGCGATGGTAAATCCGACGTGCGAGTGGCGGGAACGCAGTTCTTTGGATTGGGTGAATTCGAGCAGAACCGCGAATAGATGCTGGGCGGTGTCGTCACGGGTCAATGAAGGAAATGTGCCGGTGATCTGGCTTGTCGTGCGATGAATGGTCGGAATGAAGACCAGCAGTAGGAGCCGCTGCAACATCAGACGGAACATCGTGTCGCCGCTGCGGTTCAGAAGATGAAGAAGGAGTTCATCGGAAGAGGGATTCTGCTCATGATTGTCGGGGTCACGAAGTTTCCGGACGAGATCGACCGCGGTCGGAAACTCGGACAGCATATAGCTGGAGACGGTAAATAATCGAAATTCTCCCCGGCTTCGGTCATCGCTGAGTTCGGCGATGAAGCTCGTTTCCAATCGGCAGATGAGGCAGTTACAGTAGGATCCGGTCATCATGGGGATGCTCCGGCGTCTCAGGTCGTTCCCTGTCCGCGGTCGAAATAGGGAATGGTCCTGATCTCAGTTTTCGTACATGGTTCTGGTTTTAAGCCGGCGGGAGGACGCCTGGCGTTTTCGGGAATCGTGCCCTGAAGTTCTTCGAGTGGGGTCGAATCCCTCGCACGCGTGGTCGGAAAAGCGCACTGCGCGCAATGAATGAATACTGCTATGGCGCGCGCACGTTATGGAATCTTTGTTCCGTTTGGTCGGAGTAGCAGCCAACCAAAAAGAAGGCCCCGGCTTTATGCCGGGGCCTCGTGCATTGCGGTGCTAGAAGGGAGCGTGCTCCGTTGTGTCGGGAGCTTGCTCCGAGGGATTAGGGTTGGAAGTGACGGCTTCCGGCTCGGGTTCGCCGCGGTCGAGCTTGCGCACCACGTCGGCGCGAATAGACCACGAGGTGATCTTTGTGATCGTAGCTTTCTTGCCTTTGCCATTCAGGCGGTCGTAGGTCGAGCTGATCAGGCTGCCTTCGATCAGGACGTGCGACCCTTTCTTGATGGACTCCAAGACGTATTCTGCGAGCCGCGGGCGGAAGATGCAGACACGGTGCCGCTCAGTCTTCGAAGACCATTCATCTTGAGCGTTCTTCCAGGATTGCCGTGTAGCGACCAAAAGAACGGTGAATTTCGGGCCGTTGTTGCGTGCTTGACGCTGCTCCGGGTCCGCTCCTACGAATCCTACGATTGTTGCTGAGTTCAAGTACATTTGTATTTCTCCTTTTTCTGCCCCATTTTCTTGGGGCACAGAGGAGCGAGGGCTTCTGCTCCCAAAGCGAGCGGCTGCTTTATGGGAGGGACCTGGGATTGCGGAGAGGAACCGGGAAAGCAGAAGCTGCGAAGCTGCCGGGCGCAGGAATTAGCCCGAAGCCGTGCCCAAGAAAATGCGCAGAAGGAAAAGGTCAAATGCCGGACTCGGTAAAAACCTGGTGAGGAGGAGAAGGATCGGGCGTTCTAAGTGAGCGCCGCTGTTCGGAAGGACCACGGCAGATGGCCTGTCGAGTTCGACACCGCTTCGAAGGTGTACGCATCGGTGAACGGGCTCGGCAGGAACGAGTACGGGTCCCGACCAGCCGGCCGATGCTGTAAAAGGAGAACCTGTAGTTCCCGGTAGGCGTTTGACAGCACTCTCCAATATGTGAATCCCAGCGACGGCGAAGGCTTTCAGCGTCACCTTCTAGCTGCAAAGTACCCATAATGTTGGCTTGTAGCGTATCTTCGGCTTATGTGTCGCGAGGCTCATAGATTTGTTGTCACGCCTTCTTAGCGCATCTAGGCACTAGAAACGTACCGTGATATCTGAGCCCCGCACGGTCACGGCAGGAAAGCCATTTTGCGTTACCATCTCGATGATCGCGACTGCCGCCAATGTCTTATCGAGGGTCGGGCCGGATCGAATAGACGAGATCGGCAACTTCTTCCGGGACTTCCCATTCAGCTTTACGTATGGAATCAGCATTCCTTTAGAACAACGGAAATAGGTCGGAGTAAGCGTCTTCCCACCATCGTCTATGCCTTGCTTCACTAATTCTCTCGGGCGGACAACGATCCGCCACTCGTTTTCCACTTTGAATGACTCGTTCTTAAATGCGACGATTTCCTCCATCAACAGATCGGTGGTGACTCGAAGGAACTTCGAATACCCGAACAGGGGATGGTCTCCAATTTCTACGATTGCGCGTGCCGTGGCATTGTCGGTGAAGATTTCAAAGAGCGGTTTTAGAATCGATCTACATACTTCTTCCTGTCTGGTCCGGTCGTACTCTACTTTGACTAATTTTGCCGTGTAGATCTTCGGTTCCGGTACTAAACTAGGTCCGGTGAAGCCCGAGCGTCCGGTGATTTCGAAACCGAGTGAATAGCCTCCCAATTGTCCGTAGGCTCGCCACTGCGTTAGCAAATTGTCTTCTTCACAGAAACACGCAACATAGATGGGAAGCATCAGCGTCTTGTTGTGAAAGTCTTCTCCAAACGCCTTACGCAAGTTGTATGCGAACCCTGACACAAGGGAGTTTTCCAACTGCGGATTCTTTTGTATCCACTCATCCAGGACGCGCTTCAGAACACCGCAACCATAGCTAATTTCGGCGGCGTCGTTGAGATAGTACGCAGATGTCGCCCACAGTTCGTTTGTTTCAATGATCCCTTTCAAACCCTCTGCTGAAGTGTAGTGATAGAGAAGATTTGTTACTGGTTTGGTCAGAACACTGTGCCGCTCGTTGTTGAGTTGGTAGACCTTGCCGAGCGCCTGATTTGCTAGTCTCGAGGCGTCCTGGTCATAATCACTTAGTAGCTTTGGCATCGCGATTATCCAAGCAGCTCAGCCTCCAAGATGGCCGGAAATCGTCGGTCAGCAAGTGGCGTTCGACGACTCTTGTTGCAGCTTCGAAGTCCGCTTCCGCCTTCACATCTGCGGCGGCTGTTTCAATGGAATGTCTCGTCATACTTGCGTTGAATGGCGTCCGAATTCCTCACACAGCAGGAATGCCGATGAAGAGTACAAACTCGCCGTCGCAAGGGATTGCCTCTTTCGTTTTCTTCGTCACCGAGCACTTCCTATTTGCGCGGTCTTGCAGGCGTCACCACCGTTCTAGTGCATCACCTTATAATTCCCCAAGCGAGAGTGTTGCTAGAATCCTCTCTCTTCTCTTTCTAACGGTAGCACGTAGAGCCAGGTACGACACCCTAGCCGTGCGTCCCCTCCCCTGGGGCGACCCACGCCCCGGCCTGAGCCCTGAAAAAGCAGTCTCTTTTTTCCGCATCGTTGAAGAAAGCCCAAACGGATCGGACCAGCCTTTGCAAAGATTCGCTGCATTTGTTTACCGAGATGCACAGTAACAGGAAACCGGACATGGGAAAGACGAAAGCTGGTACATTTGACCGCATGCCGACGCGGCGGAGAGAGGAAGTTCTGAATGTCTTGCTGGCTCAATGTATCTGCGATACCGGTCTGACCGCCGATCCTGAGAACATTTTGAATGTGGAAGGCAAGCGCAAAATGCCTGACATTTTGGTGTACCTGCAGGGCTTGCGGTGCTCGATCGACGGAAAGTATGCCGATCACGCGAACTACCGCGAAGAGCTGGAGGGCCAGGTTTTCAAACCGTCTGGCCGATGGCCTAGCGCACATCGGCGTAGGCGTCGTCTATCCGAAGAAACTGCGCTCGCTGGAAGATTTCTCGAAGCTGAAAAAATCCCTTCGCGAAGAGGAGCTACAGTTCTTCATCGGCTCCGAGACGGACAAACCGAACTGGCAAATTGAGAACCTGAATCACCCGTTGTTGGTCTCAATAGCAATCTGAAATGAATTCAGGAAATTGAACATGGACGTCAGCTTCCCTATATTTCAAGATTTCACAGGCATTAATCAGAATGTAATTATCCGACCTTGACATCACACACTTAGTCATATAGAAGTTATGTCCGTCTAGAACAATATCCCTGAGCTTGTCGCGGTGGAGATTGCTTGCTATTCAATTGCCGAAGTAGGGGTGCGTGTAAGGACGCCGACTGGATTGCTCATTTCTTCACCACTCCGCCTAACGTGACGACGCGCCAGCTCAGTTGAGTGGGATCTACTTCTTCGCAACCGAATGGCGCCAGCAGATTGACTATCTCCCAGGCCTGTCGGCGGTTGCGAAGGGTTCGCATCAAGCTCGAAAACGAAACTGAATGTTCGGTCCCCTGTTTAGAACATCGGAGGCTGCGTTAATGCGCCTGAAAGACTGGAAGTCGATCCTTTTTCTTCCGTTCCTGCTTTTATTCATTTGCGCAGGACAAGCTTGGGCCTCGTCTCCGACCATCACGAGCTTGTCTCCCACGACCGGAGCAGTCGGGGCTTCCGTAACGATTACGGGGACGAACTTCGGAGCCTCGCAAGGGACCAGCACGGTCCAGTTCAACGGCACGACGGCTACGGCGACGAGCTGGAGCGCAACGAGCATAGCGGTGACCGTACCTTCCGGTGCTACGACTGGCAACGTAGTTGTCACAGTGTCAAGTGTGGCAAGCAATGGCAAGAGCTTTACCGTTGTCTCCGCTCCGAGCATTACGAGTCTGTCGATCACGACGGGCGCAGTTGGGGCAGCGGTGACGATCACGGGAACGAGTTTTGGGTCAAGCCAAGGCAGCGGCACGGTGAGTTTCAACGGCACGACCGCCTCCGTGACAAGCTGGAACTCGACGACCATAAAGGTAACGGTACCGAGCGGCGCGACAACGGGAAACGTGGTGGTGTTCGCGAGCGGAGTGAACAGCAACGGGTCAAGTTTCACCGTTGTCTCCGCTCCGAGCATTACGAGCCTGTCGATCACCACGGGCGCAGTTGGGGCAGCGGTGACTATCACGGGAACGAACTTCGGTTCGACGCAGGGATCAGGCACGGTAACTTTTAACGGGACCACGGCCACCGTGACGAGCTGGAGCGCGACGAGCATTGCGGTGACTGTGCCGTCTGGAGCGACGACCGGAAGTGTCGTCGTGTTCGCGAGCGGTGTGAATAGCAACGCAAAGACCTTTACTGTGACTCCGGTCATCACGAGCTTATCGATCACGACAGGAGCGGTCGGTGCGGCAGTAACGATCACCGGGACAGGCTTCGGGCCGACTCAGGGAACTAGCACGGTGAAGTTCAATGGAACCGCAGCGACGGTAACAAGTTGGAGCGTGACGAGCGTTGCGGTGACGGTGCCAACCGGGGCAACGACAGGAAATGTCGTGGTGAATACTGGAGTGAACAGCAACGGGTCCTCTTTCACGGTTGTGCCGGCTCCTAGCATCACGAGCCTGTCGATCACGACGGGGGCAGTCGGAGCAGCCGTGACCATCACTGGGACAAACTTCGGCTCGACGCAGGGATCGGGCACTGTAAGTTTCAACGGCACTACTGCCACAGTTTCAAGTTGGAGTGCGACGAGCATAACGGTGACGGTACCGGGAGGGGCGACGACGGGAAGTGTGGTGGTGTTCGCGAGTGGCTTGAACAGCAACGGAACGAATTTCACGGTGGCTCCGGCGATCACGAGTTTGTCGATCACAGTAGGGGCGGTCGGATCGGTAGTTACAATCGCGGGGACCAGTTTCGGATCGACTCAAGGAACTGGCACAGTGAAGTTTAATGGGACCGCGGCTACGGCGACAAGCTGGAGCGCGACGAGCATAACGGTGACGGTGCCGAGCGGAGCAACGACCGGGAATGTCGTGGTGAATATCGGTGGAGTGAACAGCAACGGATTAAGTTTTACAGTAGTCCCCGCTCCGAGCATCGCGAGTTTGTCGATCACTACGGGGGGAGTGGGAGCAGCGGTGACAATCACGGGGGCCGGTTTCGGATCGACGCAAGGATCAGGTACTGTAAGTTTCAACGGGACGACGGCCTCCGCGACAAGCTGGAGTCCGACGAGCATTGCGGTGACGGTGCCAAACGGCGCAACGACGGGAAACGTAGTCGTATTTGCCGACGGCGTAAATAGTAACGGATCAAACTTCACCGTGGTAACCGCACCGAGCATATCGAGCTTATCGCCGACTTCTGGGCCAGTCAGCACACTGGTCACGATCGCGGGCTCCAATTTCGGAACGACGCAGGGAACCAGCACGGTTTCACTTAATGCGGTTACAGTTGCAATCTTGGGATGGAGTAATACCTTGATCGTCGGAACGGTACCATCGGGCGCATCGTCGGGACCGTTCTCGGTAACGGTGAATAGCCAAACAGGGAATAGCGCGTCATTTACCGTTATGGCCTCGCCACTTCCGCCGGGTTGGTCTGACCAAGATATAAGTCCGGATGGGGGCTCATATTACATCTTTGAATTACCAGAGGGGGGGAGTGGCGGCGAGATGGAGATTACCGTGGGTTCGGGCCCAGCCGCGAGTGCAACCTTCGCGAACAATACGTTTACGGTGGCTGGATCGGGCACGGGAATCACAGGCACGGCAGACGGGTTGAATTTTGTGTATCAGCCGTTGTCGGGAGACGGAACAATCATAGCGCGGGTGGTGAGCGTGCAAGGAAGCGCGCAGGCCGGGGTGATGATCCGGGAGACACTCGACGGAGACGCGACGGAGGGGACCACTTATTACCAGCAGCCGTACATTTACTTTTGCGATCGGTCGAGTACCGGAGCCAGTTTCAGTACCTGGGGGAATGCGAATGGGACGTTGCCTTACTGGGTGGAGTTGGTGCGAAGCGGGAACACGATCAACAGCTATTACTCACCGGACGGAGTGAACTGGGCACAGAACGGGCCGAGTCAGACGGTGACGATGGCGCAGAGCGTATATATCGGACTGGCGGTAAGTAGCGAGAACAGCTCAAGTCTTGCGACCGCCACGTTCGACAATGTGTCGGTCAGTGCGCCTGGGTCTGGGTCCCCGGCACCGGTGATTACAAGCCTGTCCGCTACGACTGGACCGGTCGGGAGTCAGGTGATTATTTCCGGTTTCTGGTTTGGAGTCACGCAGGGCGGCAGCTTGGTGAATTTGAATGGCACACCCGTGACGATCAATACCTGGAATGCCACATCGATCAACATCACGATTCCAACTGGAGCGACTTCGGGGCCGCTAGTGGTATCCGTAGCTCCAAGTATGAATGACAGTAACCCGGTCGTGTTCGAGGTCACTTCGCAACCGCTGCCGACCCCGTGGCTAGATCAGGATGTAGGTCTAGTAGGTGCAGCAGGAAGCGCGACGTACGCCAGCGGGATCTTCACGGTGAACGGAGCGGGGACAGGGATCACGGGCACAGCTGACGGGATGCATTTTGTGTATCAGCCGTTATCGGGAGACGGGACGATCATAGCGCGGGTGGTGAGCGTGCAAGGAAGCGCGCAGGCCGGGGTGATGATCCGGGAGACACTCGACGGAGACGCGACGGAGGGGACCACTTATTACCAGCAGCCGTACATTTACTTTTGCGATCGGTCGAGTACCGGAGCCAGTTTCAGTACCTGGGGGAATGCGAATGGGACGTTGCCTTACTGGGTGGAGTTGGTGCGAAGCGGGAACACGATCAACAGCTATTACTCACCGGACGGAGTGAACTGGGCACAGAACGGGCCGAGTCAGACGGTGACGATGGCGCAGAGCGTATATATCGGACTGGCGGTAAGTAGCGAGAACAGCTCAAGTCTTGCGACCGCCACGTTCGACAATGTGTCGGTCAGTGCGCCTGGGTCTGGGTCCCCGGCACCGGTGATTACAAGCCTGTCCGCTACGACTGGACCGGTCGGGAGTCAGGTGATTATTTCCGGTTTCTGGTTTGGAGTCACGCAGGGCGGCAGCTTGGTGAATTTGAATGGCACACCCGTGACGATCAATACCTGGAATGCCACATCGATCAACATCACGATTCCAACTGGAGCGACTTCGGGGCCGCTAGTGGTATCCGTAGCTCCAAGTATGAATGACAGTAACCCGGTCGTGTTCGAGGTCACTTCGCAACCGCTGCCGACCCCGTGGCTAGATCAGGATGTAGGTCTAGTAGGTGCAGCAGGAAGCGCGACGTACGCCAGCGGGATCTTCACGGTGAACGGAGCGGGGACAGGGATCACGGGCACAGCTGACGGGATGCATTTTGTGTATCAGCCGTTATCGGGAGACGGGACGATCATAGCGCGGGTGGTGAGCGTGCAAGGAAGCGCGCAGGCCGGGGTGATGATCCGGGAAACGCTCAGCGCAAATTCGACTAATGCGGCTACCTTATACCAGCAGTCGTACATTTACTTTTGCGATCGGCCGAGTACCGGAGCCAGTGTCAGTACCTGGGGGAATGCGAATGGGACGCTGCCTTACTGGGTAGAGTTGGTGCGAAGCGGGAACACGATCAGCAGCTTCTATTCGCCGGACGGAGTGAACTGGACACAGAACGGGTCGAGTCAGACGGTGACGATGGCGCAGAACGTGTACATCGGACTGGCGGTAAGTAGCGAGAACAGCTCAAGTCTTGCGACCGCCACGTTCGACAATGTGTCAATCAGTTCCAATTCCGGATCATCATCGAATCCTGTGATCACGAGCCTGTCGCCAACTTCAGGGTCTGTCGGTAGTTCGATCACTATTACGGGGACAAACTTCGGGTCAACGCAGGGATCGAGTGCGGTGACGTTCAATGGGACAATCGCGACTCCGACGGGTTGGAGCTCAACCGGCATCGTGGCGCTCGTGCCACCCGGAGCTACTACCGGAAATGTGGTGGTCACTGTTTCCGGTGTGACAAGCAACGGTTCGAGCTTCACCGTTGTTTCAACTATTCCAACGCCGAGCATCACCAGCTTGTTTCCGTCTTCTGCACCTGTTGGCGCTACAGTCTTAATCAACGGAAACAACTTTGGCTCGTCGGGGATAGTCAATTTCAACGGAGTTTCTGCACCGACGGCAAGTTGGAGTTCGTCTCTCATTTTCGCCACAGTGCCCTTAGGCGCGACTTCCGGGAACGTCGTAGTAGTTACCGACTACATATCAAGCGCGGGCACAGCTTTTTTGGTTATTCCTCCTGCGAACCCATCGGGCATATCGGTCAATTCAGGCGTCTCGGGTGCGTCCGTGACGATCACTGGATCGGGATTTGGATCGTCCCAGTCGTCAGCCGCAGGGAATCTAGTCTTCAACGGAGCAAATGCATTAGTCACGAGTTGGAGTGACGGGAGCATTAATGCGCAGATTCCAACCGGCGCAGCACCCGGGCTTGGTGCCGTCACAGTGACCCTAGGGGGGGTCGCGAAGAATTCATTTCCATTCACTGTGATTCCCAGCCTCGCTCCTACGCCAGGGGGCGCAAGTTCTGGAGGATACGTGGTCATTGCGGGTGCCGATCTTGGCACCTCTCAGGGGTCGAGCAGTCTGAGCTTTGGTGGTTTGGCTCCGCAAGTCATCAATTGGAATTCAACAACAGTAGTTGCCCAAATTCCTTCTTCGCTGCAGGGAGGAACTTTCGCGGTTTCTATCATTGCGGGCGGCATCACGACAAATTTTGTGAATTACACGGTTAATCCAGGAGTGACCACAATTTCGCCAGCAGCCGGCCAGGTCGGCACCACCGTCACGATTACTGGAACTAGTCTGGGGAATTCGGGGTCTATTGCTTTTAATGGTGTCTCGGCATCAACCCAAAGTTGGACGAACACCGCAGTGACAGCACAGGTACCCTCGGGAGCAACAAGCGGACCGGTAGTTATGACGAGCTCCGGGATTCAGACGAATCCAATCAATTTCACAGTGTTGCCCGCGCCCAATCCTTTAACCTCAATCGTTATCCAACCCGCGTCCGCTTCTATGCTTGTTGGCGACACGCGCAACTTGCTGGGAGTGGACAATAACGGGAATACGGCGACAGGAGCTACATGGACCGTTGACAACTCGAGTTTAGCTTCAATATCTACGGATGTTCCTCCGATTCTAACTGCGCTCAGCGCCGGGACGATCAACCTCACGGCGACATACCAAGGCGTTACCGCGCAAGCGACGTGGACGATCTCTAGTGCTCCACTTGCAATAGGAACGGCGCAATGGTCACTGCCAGCAGATGGATTGAACGTCCAGCAAATTGTCCCAGCGATTCCAGTTCCCGGAGGCGTTGCCGATTTATTCTCAATTGAATACGGCAGCAATGATGCGCCGCCTTATCTTGTCCGGGCAGTCTCGATTGATGGGAGCCCTGTTTGGTCGAGCCAAGTTCCTACGCTGCTCTCCAATCAGATGGCAGATGCATCCGGTGGGCTTGTAGTCCTAACCGGGAATTCACAGATAATCAAATTCGATGCGACCACAGGGCAACAGGATTGGGAATATTCGGGCAATTCGGAGCAGAGTCCATCTCTCATGGCTGTGCACCCAAACGGCGCTGTGTTCGTCAATGAGATCACTAACCTAGGCCAAACTGCACCTGAGGCAGTTGCGTCCGCAAACCAAATTCTCGCACTAGACGATGCAACCGGGCAAACAAGATTTGCAGTGAGTGTGCCACAGTCCTACATCATGTACAGCTATAACGGTCAGCCATATTCCGGGGGCGGGCCGCAAGCTTCAGAAGTTGGCCCGATGACAATCATGCCAGATGGCACCACCGTATTCGAGGTAGCAGTGAGAAACGTCACGGCGGACGAAGAGTCTTGCTCACCTGTTTGCCTAGAGACCTTCTCCGACCAAGAAAGTCTTTACCTTGTGACCGTTCAAACGGATGGCGCATCAGGAAGCCAAGCCCTTGACACCAATAGTGCCCAAGCAACTTCATGCAACTGTCCGGACTTAGCCTCTTCTTACCTTCCCGGCGAGACCATTCCTGACGGCCAAGGAGGGGTTCTTGCATCTTGGGAGAAAATTTCCGGTAGCGAAAGTAACAATAGCTACGAAATGACCCATATTCTCAGTGGATCGACGACAACCTATTCGCTGCCTTACTTTATTTTCCTGGATTATATGGTGCTTGGCGACAACAACACGGTTTTCGCTGCAGATAATTCCCATCAGGTGATAGATCAATCTGTTCTCTTCGCGTTCGACGCAAACAGCGGCGCGATCAAATGGACCTACCAACAACCGGTCAATAGCCTCACTTTGGTTGCCGCGTCAGACGGAGGTGGAGTCGTTGCGAAGTCTACTTCGAGTGGCGTCGACACAGTAATCGACTTCGATCCCAGCGGCGATCCGACCACCGATCCTCTCACTGGGAGTGGGTTGTCTTACGCGGATGGAAATTTGTGGTTAGACCCGCCAGGCGCTGGACCAGCGACCGGAATCATCGGTAACGAAATCTCGGCCCCACTTTCACCATGGTTCGTGCCCGGAATTACCACAAGAATCTCTGCGACGAAAATACCGGTTCAAGCTTTCTCAATCACGGAAGCAGATGTCTCCGATCAAACGATCGCGAATCTTGTACAGGATGGCATTACGTATTGGCAACAGTACGGGATATTTTTGGATTGGAGTAACAGCTCGTATTGTTTGGCAAACAATTCGGGCAATACGCTCGTCTCGACGCAACAAGGGCCGATATGTCTTACCAGTGCCTGCCTCACACAAGGATGCGATATCAACGCTGATCTAGATAGCATACTGAATCTCTCAGCGACTCCGCCCGCGATCTCTCCGCTTACGTCGCAGCAAGTTTCCAGTCACAGGCTGAATGATGTTGCTGCGCGTTTCTCGGTGAGGACGGGCGTGAACCTTGTGTTCACGCAATTCGTGTACGATCCAACGACAACTGCAAGCACGCTTAGGGCGCTTGCCTCGGGCAATCAATTAAATGTAACGGCTTTCACACCAAGCCCAACAGATGTTGGTCCACACGAACTCGGCCACCAGTTTCAGCTTCTACATGTCGGATACGACGCATCAAACCTGATGTGCGGAACGCTAGGGGTGTGGTGGGATAATTGGTGGGGATGGCTCGTAGATTCTTTAGGTATGGGTAACTGCAACCCTGACACGTCTCGCGGCCTGAATCCTAGCCAAATTGTGGCTGCGAAGAAAGGCGCAGCTGCTCTCGTACCACCCACGCAGTAACGCAATAGGAGCGAAATACGACATAGGAGACGCAATGGTACAGGCACCGCAAACCACATGGGGGCAGTATGACCCAATTTACACAAATCACGCGTCTTCGATCGCGTTCAAGGTATATTTGGTCTTCATTGTGCTGTCGCTTGCAGCAGCAGCCGTACATCTTGTGAAATCTCTTCGGTCGCGTCGGCAAAGTGGGGCAGAAATTGAGCAAAGTACGTCACCCTTGCAGAGACGAGCATCGAGTCTTGGAAAATGGATTACCTTGAATTTTCTCGTGTGGGTAATGCTCACTTGCATCGAGTTGAGGCCAATTCTCAAAACTACTTTCCTACGGAGAACTTTTGAGGCGATATTGTTTCTGCCGTTCATCGTCGATGCACTTCAAACATTGACGCTCACTCTTTGGGTGACAATTATTCTCTATCTCACGCGTTGGTACATCCTTCGGCGCACAGAGCGATCTGTTAATCCGCGTTGATGCCCGGCTACAGCTTGCTCACAAACCGCTATTCATCATGGGCCACATCGATTTCGTCGCTGAATCAGCTGGTTAAGCTTTCGCCGTCATAGACGCAGATGCCGTCCGTGCTATCATCGGCGTTGCTAACAGTGCGGAAGCGGCTTCATGCAACTGTTCGCACTTAGCCTCTTCTTACCTTCCGGCGAGACCGTTGCCAAACATGAAACCGTGATGCGACTTGTATTCGTTTAGTTTATCGGGCAACAACAGCTTTGGGTTCTAGCGAAATTTGTAGGTTCGCGGGATCAGGGAGGTTTTCAGAAACTGACAAAAGGCACGTCTGGCCGTCGATCTCGATAATGTCCGCGGAATAGATCGTGTCTAACAATTTACCGGAGCGCGTCCGAAAACGCATAACGCGGTTCCTGACCTGACCGTGACTACGGACTTCGTCCAGCATCTGAGGTCGTTCGTCCGGGTTATGCCAAACGCCGACGTCGAAGACGGTGCCGCCGAGAAGTTCCTTACGAGAATAGCCGTAGCGGTGTTCAAAAGCTTCGTTCACGTCGATGAAGCGCCCTTCGGTTACGGTCGTGATGGAAAATGCGACGGGACTCGACCGGAAAACCTTCGCGAATCTCTCCTCTGACAGGGTGCGACCCTCTTGCGCATCTCGTAGGGCTTGTTGTACCTGTTGTAAATCTTCCAGGCGATGTTCCAACTCTGCGCCATAAATCTCTGCCTGTTCGTAGAGGCGTGCATTCTGAATGGCTACGGCAGCGGGAATGGCAAGTGACTTCGCAAGACGCAAATGTTCTGGGGTGAAGGTATGGCCACCAGTATTACCAAGCGATAGCAGTCCCAGCACATGTTGCGAGGCAACGAGTGGGACGCAGAGCCAGGAGCGGAAATGGGAATTCCCGTTGAATTGCTCCCAGTCTTTTTCTGCGCCGGTGTTAGGAATGAGCAGACTATTCTTCGACGTTAGAACTTGCGTCAGAAAACGATGGTCAGTGGCATCCCACGTGGCTGGACACTTTGACGAAAGTCGCTTCGTTTCGTAGTTTTGGACTTCGCGCGCAAGGAAAAGGCGCGCATCGGTCTCCAGAAGCAGTACGCGAGCGGATTCGCAGGGGATCAGTTTAAGAAGCGACTTGAGCAGAGTGTCCAAAACATAGTCCATACTGAGGTTTTGCGTAAGGGCGAGCGTCGTCTTGCGGAATGCGTCAGCTTCGGCCCACGCGGATTCCGCCAGCGCCAGATTTGTAGCTATCTGTTCCTCAGCTGACTTGCGTGCCGTTATGTCCTGAGTTATTCCAACAAGCCGGTGAATGGCGCCCGTTGAATCCCGTACAGGGAAGCCGCGCACCCACACCCAGCGAGTAGCGTGGTCGGGCCTAACGATTCGGAACTCTTCATCGAATTGGCCGGTTTGGACTGCGTGTTCGAGTCGAGTCAGTACTCGGACTCGATCTTCGGGGTGAAACAATTCCTGGTACGAGGTGGGATTTTCGCGGAGACTACCAAGAGAACGACCTGTGATGGTCTCAAATGCCTTGTTGACGTATACGACGCGTTTCGTGTCCGCATCGAGCATCCAAAAAATCTCTTGAATGTTGGTAGCCATTTGCTGGAATCGTTGTTCGCTCGCGATCAGCGCGGCCTCCGTCCCTTTTCTCCGGGAGATGTCGCGCAAGATCGCGACGTGCCTTCCAGGCAGATAGTCTGCTTTGGCGGTGTATTCGACAAAGATTGTCGGACCGTCTTTTTTGGAAAGCTGCGTCTCGCCGTGTTCGAACTTTCGATCGAGAAAGCCTTTCCATATTTTGGAGAAATCCCCCCCCCCGGCATAGAAGTGTGCAATCGGCTGACCAATGAGTTCGTCGTACCGGGTGCCAAAGAGTATCTGTGCCGCTGGGTTTGCTTCGAGACAAATTCCTTGATCGTCGAGAATCAGGATACTGTCGAGGGCATTGTCGAAAATCGATTTGAACTCACGTTCAGTAGCGTCGAGGGCGCTTGATGTTTCGCGATGTTCGAGGCGAGCCAGAATGAGAAATCGGACGTGGAGGGCGATGGCCGTGCATAGAGCAACGAGGACAAGTATGAGAAGAATCGAAGAGAGCGAACGAGTGTAGAACTTGGCTCCAAACGCTGCCACAAGGAGGGTAACGGCGGCGAAAGAGATCAGCACCGAGCCGACCCGCATCCAGCGTCGGGAGTTGATCGTGGAAGCGACCGAACAGCGTGTCGTCATACCTTTGCTCTTACGAGATCTCTGTCACCCTGGCCCTGGCTACGATCGGCGACTTGCTTTGTCGTTCTGCGAATCGTTTTGCCTTGGCGCGGTCGATATATACGCGCGCGAATTTCTCACCGTCGTGGTAGTAGATTGTAGCAAGCCAGTGTTGATGCTTGCGGCGTCGATCTTTGCGAAATCCACGGCTCGTCTTCTTGGGGGCCATCGAAGATCACGGTCTCTGAAATGAGATCGTGATGGTATCGCGTTTCGCAAAAGGCCGGAAGCCCCTTCCTACTCCTGAGTGCGCCGTCTGGGTCAGGATTTGCCACTTTTGAGTCAGCATTTTGGCAATATGGCTGTCCATACGCTCCATGCTGAGGAATCTTTGCCGGTAATAAGTTCCGTACCAGCTCCTTTCGTATGTGAACGATTTCACCTGCATGTGTTGCCCGCGAACGAATGGCGAGTGACCGCAGCCAAGACTGGATTGTAGACCTCGACGGTTATGCGACGGGGTCATTGTGGATGACGGTCGGGTGGCCGACCACGTGTCAGAGTTCGTCGATCGGGTTTGCATGTTAGTGTACCTCCGGAGTTAATTTGGGTACTGGGTCTACGTAGGGACAGGCGAGGTTGTACCCATGTCCTCGACAAGGCTGCGGATTGGAGGCCAGTTGGTAGGTTGGGTGACACAGCGGCCCGAATAGCGGCCGACAACTTCACTTCTCAAGGGACACAAGCATCATGCGATAGATCTTCCGAAGGTCTTCCTCATTGCAGCTATCTAACAGAGTTTCGATCCGCTTGCGAAGCACGTCCTTGCTGTCATCGAGGCCCGCCATGAAGAACAGTTCCATCGGTGACACATTCAGTCCCTCGGCAATTTCAAAGATATTTTCAAATCCGGGTTTGTTCCTTCCGGTCTCCAGATGGCTTACGTATTGAGCCCCAGTTCCCATTCTTTCTTCAAGCTGGTGCTGCTTTAATCGCTTGGCATTTCTTAACTTTGCTAGCTGTTTGCCGAAGAGTTTTCCCCAATCTCTACGCATAGCGATTACACCGTACAAGTGTCCAATTTATATTGACAGGTGCTAGAAACTACACTTGACACACAGAAATGTATGTAATACATACAGTCCTGTGGACCGGCGCGTGTCCGCGCATTTTCAGTAGAATGCGTTTTCAACGGCGGTAGAGACGCGATATTTCCATTCGCCGCATGAGATCCGAGGGACTTACGCGAAAAGCGTCGCAGAGGCGTACGATCATCCGGAGAGTAGGACTCTGAATGCCGCGTTCGATGGCACTTAGATACGTGCGATCAATCTCAAACTGCACGTCAACGTCCATCTGCGACAATCCGGCCGCCTGTCGAATTTCCCGCAACACAATCCCAAAGGCCTTTTCAGGACCGAATCTCGGTTGAATTTGCCGACGCCTCGGCATGAGGGGTTTAGTGTGATGGGAGTGATGGTTATAAACCAACGGGTTATAACCATCATATTGAAGTAGACCATGAGGGTGATGCGCAGCTGTACGCCACGAGGCAGTGTACACAACGCTGCATCCCCCGGTCATTGAGAGGAGATTTGAGCTCGTCTGCTGCCGCTCGGTTCCCGGTTAATCGTCTCTCCGAAGAGTGCGTTTCAAGTGATGTGCGGGAGAAGCGGCCACCGGATACAGGAAAGGATGCGAGCGACGAGATCTTGCTCACACGAACAGCAGGAGGCGATCAAGAAGCGCTCGGGCAGTTGTTTAATCGATACGCCCGCCTCGTTCATGGCATCGCGGTTCGCATCCTGAGAGACGTTGCTGAGGCGGAAGATCTAACTCAGGATCTGTTCTTATTTATCCAGCGCAAGTGTTTCATCTTTGACAGCTCAAGGAGCTCGGCGCGCTCGTGGATTGTTCAGATGACATACCACAGAGCGATCGAGCGCCGCCGATACTTAACCACGCGTCATTTTTATGCGCGAACGGAAATCCCGCATGATGCAGAACGGAGGGTCGGAATACCAGCCACAGAGAGCGATTATTCCGCGGAGGTAGTCTTTGGGCGTAATGGTCTAGAGAAGGTTCTGGAAGCGCTGTCCGAAGATCAGCGGGAGACTCTGCGACTACATTTCTTTGAAGGGTATACACTGACGGAAATCAGCACGATGCTGACTCAGCCTGTGGGGAACGTGAGACATCACTACTACCGGGCGCTAGACAAGCTGCGGGCGCAAATGTTTGGGACGAATGTGCAGGGAAGTTGAACAGAATGGATTACAGCGGAAATCGAGACAAAAAGAAACGCTCGGAGACGCGATCGCACGACGAATTCCTTGAGCTTTGTGCCGTCTCGACTTCAGGGGACCTAGGTGACGAAGAACGAAAGAAGTTGCTGGACCACCTAGCAGTTTGCCTCGAATGCCGGCAAGCGCTGAAAGAGTTCGAAGCGGTTATAGATGTTGGCGTACCGCTGTTGTCTTCCGAGTTGGGACCCATTCCTTCCGAGTATTCAAACCTCGCGCCAAGCAAATTCCCCGAAACGGCTGGCGCAAGACGCGCGCGAATTGATAGCGAGACGAACCGAGAGGTCCAGGACGGGGGGCTCATTGCCGCACGTCGGAACGGCCATGGGCGCACACACGTAAATTGGAATTATGTATGGGTGTCGCTCGTTGCCGGCGTTTTGCTGACGGTTGCCCTAGGCCTCTATTCATATGAGGCCGGCAAGCGCCACAGCTCCGAGATCGTGCGGTCCGCTCCAGAGAGTACTGACATGAGAGTAGACGTGCTCGAACAACAGATGAGCGATATAGGGCACGAACGCGCAGTTCTGAGAGTTCAAGTCGCCGAACGGGATAAAGCCATTGCCGACCTGCGAAGACAAGTAGAGCACCAGTCAGCATCGCTGAATGAGATGAAGGGGGCACAGGCGGATCTGGAGCAGTCGCTACAAAGTGACGAAGCTCAGAAGCAACTGATAACGCAAGAACGGGCTGACCTGGCGCAGAAACTGGATTCCGCTCAGGCGTCGCTTCAGAAAGTGCGGGTGGAACTTGACTCTGTGCGCCAACAGAAATCGGACGAGCAGCTTCGAGCGGCCAGTTTTGAAGAGCAGATCAAGGATTCCTCCAGCCAACTACGAGAGAGAGAACAAACGATTAATAAGCAGGAAGACTTGCTAGCGCACGATCGTGATATCCGGGAACTGATGGGAGCTCGAGATCTCTACATTGCCGAAGTGTACGACGTGGCGCGGGATGGCGCGACGCAAAAGCCTTATGGCCGTGTTTTTTACACGAAGGGGAAGTCGCTCATTTTCTATGCCTATGATTTGAATCAAGAAGCGGGAGTGCAAAACGCGAGCACGTTCCAGGCCTGGGGACGTCGTGGCCCGGACAAAGAACAAACGGTAAATCTGGGCGTTTTTTATGAGGACAGCGCGGCTAAGAAGCGCTGGGTCCTGAAGTTTGACAACCCGCGCGCGCTTGAACAAATCGATGCTGTTTTCGTCACGGTTGAGCCAAACGGTGGAAGCCACAAGCCCAGCGGCAAGCCTCTTCTATTCGCTTATCTAAAAGTGGATCCGAATCATCCGTAGCTGTCGACCCGCAAAGAGTTCGGGGTCGGCGAGTTTTTTCATGGCCTTCAGATGGTACAACGGCGAATTCTCCTGCGTAGACCGTAAGAGTGCGTCAAGATTCGGAAGTTTCAGGAGAATCTGCCTGCGAGTGGAATGCTTCTTTTTCGTTCTTTGCGTTTTCTTGCTAAGCGCCGCTTCGACGGTTGCGCAATCGCCGACTGCAACGATTAGCGGCATCGTTCTCGACCCTTCGGGAAAAGCAATTGTCGAGGCTGGGATTACGATTGTGAACGACGCGACTCGCGTGCAGTATTCTGGCAAGACGAACAGTGAAGGAATCTATGTTGTACCGAATATTCCTCCCGGATCATATCGGCTTCAAGTTTCTAAAATCGGATTTAAGACCCTCATCAAGCCCGACATCGTTCTGAATGTTCAGGACGCATTGGCTATCAACTTTACCTTGCCGATTGGTGCGGTCTCGGAGACTGTGACGGTTGAGGGTGGCGCGGCGCTTGTGGGCACAGAGTCGGCTGCAGTAAGCACGGTGATCGATCGGCAGTTTGTAGCCAATCTCCCGTTGAACGGTCGCAGCTTCAACACGCTACTTCAACTTACACCCGGCGTTGTGCTCGCCCCGTCGAGCGCGAATAGCGGCCAGCCGGGGCAGTTCAGCATTAGCGGTCAGAGGACAGACGCGAACAATTTCACGGTTGATGGGGTTTCTGCGAATTTTGGGGTGAGTACGTATTTGGCCCAATCGGGTCTAGGAAACGCACAGGCGTTTAGCGCTCTGGGCGGCACAAGCAGTTTGGTAAGTGTGGAGGCACTTCAGGAATTTCGGGTCGAAACTTCTTCGTTCGCGCCGGAACTAGGTCGCGCCCCGGGCGGACAAGTGATTTTGACGACTCGCTCCGGAACGAATGATTTTCACGGGGGAATATACGACTATTTTCGTAATACCGTGATGGACGCGAACGATTGGTTCGCTAAGTACGCGGGAATTCCTAGAGCGCCGGAACATCACAACGATTTTGGCGCCTTCCTTGGTGGGCCACTCTGGAGAGAAAAGACGTTCTTCTTCTTTTCTTACGAAGGAGCGCGACTAGACCTTCCTCAAACATCCTCCACGCAGGTTCCCTCCGAATATGCGCGATCGATCGCCTCTGCGTCACTAGCACCCTTTCTGGATGCATACCCTCAACCAAACGATCGCACGATCACTCCGGGAGTCTACACCGCGCAGTTTGCAGGTAGTTATCCTAATCGGGCGACTTTGAATGCGACGAGCATCCGAATTGATCACACTTTTGACAGCCGTTTTTCGATATTTGGTAGGTATAACGATGCCCCCTCGAATGTTATTGATCGAGGTGGCACAGGAATCAGTCCCAGTAGCGTGTCATCTACAAACGTTGGTACGCAAACCCTGACCATCGGCGGATCCATGCTCTTGAGTAATCAAATTTTGAATAGTGTTAGGGGGAACTACTCGACGCAGAGTTCCAATCAAATGTATGCACTAGACACTTTTGGTGGAGCAGTCCCTCCTGCGGCAGGAATATTTCTTGGCGGTTTGCCAGCAGCCGATACCTACGGATATTTCTATACCTTTGACAGCAGTCTGGCTATTAGCGGCCCCTCGGCCAAAAACAAGACACACCAAATCAATTTTCTCGACGATCTCTCGGTCACGAAGGGCCGGCATGAGCTGAAGTTTGGAGGCGACTATCGCGCCATTTTCCTAGATGCGAAAATCGAACCTTATTCTCTGAGCCTAATTTCCCCGAGCGTCGAGACGTTCCTTTCGACCGGACAAGTCAGTCTCGGAACACAGCTAAGCCGTGGAAGTCGCATCCTTGCGCAGAGTCTTTCACTGTACGGGCAGGACACCTGGAAAATCACCGAGCGGCTCGTGATAAATTATGGTATCCGTTGGGAGCTTAGCCCCGCACCTTCGCCTCAGGGTTCGACCACGTTAGCGTCATGGGAAAACGTAAATACTCCCAGCGAAATTGCACTCGCGCGTTCGGGCACACCTCTTTGGAAAACGTCGTTCGGCAACTTTGCTCCACGTTTTGGCCTATCCTATGGCTTCGGCCCGAACAACAGCTTCGTTCTGCATGTGGGAGGCGGGATTTTTTATGATCTTAGCGTCGGATCCTCGGCACAGCTTGCAGAGCAATTCCCCAACACTGCCAGTGCCTCGTTCGCTTCGGTAAGTGTTCCGCTGACCAATGTTAGCCAATACCTTCCTGTGATTTTACTGACGCCGCCGTATCCGGCAGCATCTGGAGTTACACCGAATCTGAAATTGCCGCGATCCTACCAGTGGAACCTGGCCCTTGAGAAGTCGTTGGGTCGAAAACAAGCGGTGTCTGCAACGTACGTAGGGCAGGCCGGGAGAGATCTTCTTAGGACGGAAGCCTTTTTTCAGCCGAACGCTCGTTTCAGTAGTGCTTTTCTGCTTACGAATAACAGTGCCTGGTCAAACTACGATGCGCTTCAGATTCAATTTCGACGGTCCCTTGCATCTGGCCTTCAGGCCTTATTGAACTACACCTGGTCGCACTCGCTGGACAATGCTTCAAATGATGTCATCGCTGGTCTTTCGAATACGATCCTCTCGGCGGCGAATGACTATGCCTCTTCCGATTTCGACGTCCGCAATAGTTTCTCTGGAGCAGTGACATATGCCTTACCAACTGCGGCGAACTCCGGAGCATGGGAGGTTCTGACAAAGGATTGGTCGATTGACGCAGTTGCGGTGGCTCGTACTGCATTTCCGTTCAACGCTGTAGTCTATTCGACGTCTCCAGTGGGAGGATTTGCGGCTGCGCGACCCGACCGGGTACCGGGAGAACCTACGTGGCTGTTTGGAGCGCAATGCGTAGCCATCGATGGGCCGCCGTGCGCTGGTGGAAAAGGACTCAATCCCGCGACGTTTTCACTTCCAACGACAATTCGGCAAGGGAACGAAGGGAGGAACGACATTCGCGGCTTTGACTTAGTGCAATTTGATCTTTCGGTTGCGCGAGCATTCCCTCTCACAGAAAGAATTAAACTACAATTCCGAGCGGACGCTTTCAACATTCTAAATCACCCGAATTTCACCAACCCCCAGGCCCTTGTCGAGTTTGGTCCTTTCTACCTGCAATCACAGCAGATGTTGAACCAAGGTTTGGGAGGATTGAACCCTCTTTTTCAAGAAGGTGGTCCCCGATCGCTCCAGCTTTCTTTGAAGCTGTCCTTTTAACTTCGCTGTGAAACGGACTCTAGTGAAGACCTGGCAACCATCAGTCTGGCACGCGACTCTTGTTCTGCTGACGCTGATGCTGACACAGAACCCGTCAATCCGGGCCCAACAGCTGCATATGGAAGAGAAAGTGCCCGCGGCGGATGGTTGGCACCCCTGGTATGAAGTTAAATCGGACCCTGAAAATGGCAAGAATCTGATTATTTGCAGCACCCGATGGGACGCGGACCTAAATGCTCCCTTCGGTCAGGTATATGCTTCATCGGATGCAGGCATAACTTGGAAATCGACGCTGGAGGACAAGAGCACGCGATGGGTCACGGAACATTCTTGCGCTTTCGGTCCAAACCACATGGCTTATTTCATTTCAGAAGCGCAAGACAGCAAACTGGAATTGGGCACAACGCGGCTATTTGTTTCAACCGACAGTGGACAGCACTGGAGTGAAGCGGCCAAGACAGCATGGGCCGATTTTTCGACATCAGCAGTCAGTGCCACTTCTGGCCGGCTCTACGTTTTTTACCAGGTGATCGACGGCCGGAATACGACCAAACCAAACTGGACATATGGGAGTCTTGGTCTGTTGATTTTCTCGCCCGATGGAAAAAAGATCGCCGGACCGTTTCTTGATTCTGCGATGGCGGCTGCACGGTATGAAGGTGTCTATCCAACGAACGCCATCTCACTCAGAAGTGGCGCAGTTGTTGCACTGTATTTTGCGAGGACAACAATACCTTCGGGTTGGAAGACCGTGATGGGTATTGTGCGTGCCGATTCGGCAATGGCACCGATTCTGGAAACGACAGATATTTCGCAGTCGATTCTGAAAAACCCCACAGAGTGCTTTAATTTCTTAGATGGTTCCTTAACCTATGATCCTGAAGATAATAAATTAATCATCGTATACATGGACGGGTGCAAAGACTCGAATCGACTCCTGATAACTTCATCGGCCGACGAGGGACGCACTTGGACAAAAAGCGTTGCCTTGTCCGATCCGGATAGTCCACATCGACGAATAGCGGTTCCTTCGTTAATACCGGTTTCGGGCGAAGGCTTGGCCCTATTATGGGAGGAAGGTCTCCGGTCGGGCGAATGGATGCTTTCTTACATTCGGAACTATGCTGCACTCGAACCACCTGTGGAAATCTCCTCTGCCGCGAGTGCGACTCAGGTCAGCAACGATTCACTTTTGACAACAGTATTCTCCGCCGAGAGCTCCAAGGATTGGAACGCGAGTAATCCGCTGTCCTCGATCAAGGTATTAGTACGAAGCGGAATGAACGATGTCTGGAGGGCGAGCGGTCTGGCCCGAAGTGACGGCAAAATACTTGCGCTTTGGTCTTCCGGGGACAGCGACGGGATGCGATTGTTTTCCGGAGTCTTCAGCCTCTCAAGCGATTCTTTGAAGCCACGCGAAAACCGTGGCGACGACGTGACTCGAACGACCTCGATCTTCTCGAAGGGCGGACAACGCTTTGATAGTGAGACGGGAACGCTTACAGTTTGTTTAGCTCTAGAGAATCAGGGTAATCATCCCATCCGCCTTCCCGTGCAGTTAGAAGTCGTCAACCTCAGTTCTCGCGCCGGCAGAGTGTGCGTTTTGAATTCGACAAATCGTTTAAATGGTCCCGGGGCCGTGTGGGATATAAGTGATTCTGTAACAGGTGACCGGCTCAACATAGATTCCGCTACAGACCCCTTTTGCCTCTCGTTTCATCTTGAGGTATCTCCGAAAGACATATTCGCGCCAGTCAGCGACGGTCTTCTAAACTTAGATTTGAGGGTAGTGGCACCCGGAGCTGGTATTGACGGATCGAATAGAAAAGATTCGACGCAGTGAACGTTTCGAAGGGATGAGACGCTCGTCAACTGAAAAGCATCGTGCGGGGTTTAATCCCACGCTATTTCTTGGAAAGATCTTGGTCGCTTGAGTAGATGGGTTTGTTTTGTGAGCCTGCCTCAAAGTAACTGCAGGGGAGCGTGGGCGCCTACAGCGCTCCCCCGTAATTTTACTCGTCGGCCTCGTACGCCGGCGTCAAGGCGAACTCGGTAATCGGCTCGTCGTTGTACATGCCAACGGGTTTGCCGGTGTGTTGAATTGATTTGAATGCATCGGTTACAAAAACAACTTCAGGCTTTTCATATTTCATCGCTTTCTCCTTTTGGTACGTTCAACCCTTTGGGTTGAATCTCGTTGCATGCAAGGTGGCCGACCCAGAATTTGCTGTTTGGAGCCGAGCTCGTTCTTGTGCCGATTCTCGGCCTTGGGTTTTCATAGAACATTGCGCGCGGTGATGTTTCTGAGCCACCTTTCAAACGAAAACGTCCGCATCAAGTGAACAATCGGGAATTCCTGAGATTCGCGAGCTTTCTGCACTGCGCTGAATAGTGCTTGGGCGTTGATTATTCCCCACGATTCACTGAGCATTTGTGCGTTCGTCTCAAATAGGGCCGTGCACTCTCTTGCGACGATTCGCACGGGTGTTCGGGACACGTAGGCTTTTCTTTTGCGATTCAGTACTTCATCGGGAACGATTCCGACCAACGCGCGCCGCATCAGCGAACGACGTTGGCCGGGTCGCACAAGTTGTTCACGAGGGACTGAGTAGAGAAACTGCAATAAATCAAGGTCAAGATAAGGGTACCGCTTCTCGTGAATCGCATCGGCGGACAGAGAAATGCAAGCGAGCTGTCTTCGCAAACCGTCCATAGTGGAGATGTTTCCTTGAAAGCTGGGCAATGGGCCGAAGACTTTAAATCTGGCTTCCTGAGTGCGGAAAATTGAACGATTTCGACTAAGGAAGCCGGAAGACAGCCACGGTGGCGGAGACGTGTGTTTCGCGAGTCCATTTGGTCCCGCAGCACAGAATTCTGCAATGGTTTCGGTCAGAAGATGTAGCCAGGGTTTTCTCTTATTAAGCGACCACAATCGCAATTGGCGAGCAAGTGTTCCGATTCGAGCAGTTGCAAGCAAGTCGGCAAGCTCGGGGATCGGGGTGGGAACGCCTCCGGTAACTTCGTCGCCGCCAATACCTGAAAGAACGACACGATTTCCTTGGGATCCCAGACAGGCAGCAAATTGGCGCTCTATCAACTTGTGGGACGCTCCAGATCCTGGCGTGGCCAAAAATCGATCTCGACAAGGGTCGTGACACGCAAGGACATTTTCTGGGCGTAGATCAATGTGGCAGCCGGTTCTCCTTCGCTTTTCTTCGATCTTGGTAAAGTAAGGACGTTCGTTCCAGTTTGATTCGCCGTCGATAAAGTAGGAGATGGTGTCCAGGCGACAACCCTTCGCGCGATTCTTGTTGATGAGCGAGTCGGCCATGCAAACGATGGAAGCAGAATCGACTCCGCCACTTAGTTCGGAAAGGACGGGCCTGTCGGAACGGAGGCGGCGGCGTACAGATTCCGAAAAAACAATGCGAAAGTGCTCTTCGTATTCCGAGTCGGTGCGGTAAGTGATTCGCTTCTCAGGCTGGAAATTCCAGTACCGCGTGGCTGTACATCTATCTCCCTGAATACGCACGTAGGATGCGGGTGAGACCGACCGGATCCCGGAGTACGGCGTTAAATGAAGGGCAGGTAGAAATGATAGCCAGCCAGCAATGTATTCCTCGTCGAGTGCAAAGGTCTTTCTGGCAAGAATCACAAGTGGATCAAGGACTGTGCACCAGGTGACCTGGCTTCCCACAAGCAAATAATAGAGATGTCGAGGACCTATAGGATCTTTAGCTAGGATTAGAGAGCGGTCGGAAGGGTTCCAAATGGACAGGGCCCAATCACCGACGAAATTCGTCAAGCAATCGATTCCGTACTTCTCATAAGCTGCCATAGCGATGGAAACATCGGAGGTTTCCTCGGAAATCTTAGCGCCAAGCTGATTGATCAACTCGGCGCGATTGTCGAGGCGGCCATCCCAGGTCATGACGGACCCTGAAGCGGAGACGTAAGGTTGTAGTGCGCGGTGTGAGTCTTCCGTAGTGTGGAAAGCGCGGTATAGGATGGTTATACCGCTGCGCGAATACTCACTGCCTCCATCAGGCCCGTACGGTGCGATAACGGACTCGAGTTTTTCGAGATAATCTGAGCTCGTGGGCTCGCCGTCAAAGTTCCATCTCCCGAACTGAACACTCATGATTAGCGCCTTTTCTGAGTTTGGGTGTTCTTCAACATTTCTCGAGGACTGCATAAATCTCTCTCATGTACGGTTTGTCGTTCACGACTCGACCGTCGATTTCCACCCAAGCGTGGGCTTTAAAGGGTTCTTGTTGGGCACCGATAATCATTTGGGCCGGCAAGGCGTACCAGCGCAGCAAGCAAGCTGTCGCTGCGGACCGCTGTAGGCAGAGCACTTCTTTCCAATACCAGATACACGCCGCATCTACCGCCGCGCAGATTTGTTCGACGGACGGAGAAGCTGCCACGTTTGAGCGAACGGGATAATCGTGAACCTTCGCGTGTAGAGCGCCGAAATTTTGTCGCCCTAGGTAAAGATCAAAATGAACTAGCTTCACGTAGGCATGCAAGACGAGAGACGGCACGCTAGTTGCCTCCGCTTTAAACAGAGAGCTGCAATTGATCGCAAAGGAACGACAGTCGGTTTGTTAAACCTTCGATCCGATCACTCAAAGGCAGCATTGGTGAATGCCCTCGAAAAACGCTGTAGTCCAGAATGATCGGGAAACGAGAAGTATTTGCCGCTTGAAGCCGAGCCGTCATCTTTCGTGCATGGAGCGGATTGCAAGTCTGGTCTGAATCGCCTGATACGATCATAGTGGCCGGGTAAGCGGTGCCATCTTGGACCCGGTGATAGGGTGAGTAGTTCGCCAGTGCAACAAAATCGCCCGGATCGTCCGCCGTGCCGAACTCGGACTGCCAGACATGCCCGTGGTCGAATAAATGGTAGCGGAGCATGTCCAAGATCGGCAGGATGCACACAACAGCACGAAACAGATCTGGTCGTTGCGTCAACGCTGCGCCAACGAGAAGTCCGGAGTTCGAGCCGCCAAATATAGCTAATCTTTCCGGGACAGTTTTGCCTGACGTGATCAGCCACTCCGCTGCGCTCAAGAAATCGTCGTAAGCAGTCTGTCGGTTCCGCCGTTTCGCTGCGTTATGCCACTGGGCTCCGAATTCCGATCCACCACGGATGTTAGGCAGCGCGAACAGGCATCCGTTTTCTATTAGGAATGCAACGAGGATCCTGAACTGAGGCGTCATGGAAAGACCGTAGCCGCCATAGGACGTCATGATTGTTGGATGTACACCACATTCGAGGATCTCTCGACGGCCCACCAAATACATTGGCACATTCATTCCATCTTTGGATTGGTACCAGACTCTCTGCTGGGCGTACCCCTCAGAATTAAACGGAACGCTGCTCTTACTCCAGAGTGTGCGTTTTCCGGTTTTTACAGAACACCGATATATGCTCGTGGGCTCAGTAAACGATTCTGCTTCGATTAGCATCTCGTCGGTTTCATCCAAGCTGGCGATCAAACGGACGCTCTCGTCGGCCTGCAAAGCAATCTCAACGCGCTTTTCCCCGGTGAGATCGAAGACGTGCAGATGCGTTTCGGCATTTCGAGTGTAGGAAACAACAATCTGATTTCCAACTATGAGCCACTCGTTAATCCTCGCGTCGTCTTCAGGAACGATATCCCGGAGTTTAGGCTCGTTTCCCTGCCGGATGACAAGCTCCACGATGCGGAGATTCGGCGCTTGGAGGTCGGTAATGGCCAGAATCTTGCCGGAAATGAGCCGTGGACCAAAACTATAATCGACATCCTTGAGGATTTGCTCGGGCGGTTCGTTTGATTCGAACGATCGCAGATAAAAATCAATACGCGTCTTTTCGGCAAAGCTATACACAAGCAAGGCGAGGTTGTTAGCGTCTGAAGTGAGGCTCAGACGGAGTTTGTTACCCTCTCCCGCTGCGAAAATCTCACGGTCTTCGCTGAACTGTGAACCGAGAACATGGTAATAGACTGCCTTATATAAAGGACTGGCAGCGTGAAACGAATCAAGAACATAGTAGAAACTCTTGGAATCCGGTGAAAAGACAAATCCGAAAAGATATCCGCGCGGAAGCAAATCGGTGAGAGGCGCACGGCGTTCGATATCTAGGATCTCAAATCGCCCGATGCGTTCTCCGCCGGCCTTGATTTCGTACAGAAGCAGGCGTCCGTCTGGCGATACTCGCAGAGGCCTCACCGCGGTGTGCGGGCCTGTTCCGAGTGCAGCAGGGTCCAGCAGAAGCTGGTCTTCTCCATCCGCTCCTTCGCGCATACAAACACAGGCTTGCTCCTGGTCGGGAAGACGCTTTCTGAAGAAATAGCGGTTATGGGCTTTTTGCACGGAGTCGTATGTTTCGACGGCAAGTAGCTCATGGATGCGCTTTTGGATTCGTCTCCGCATTGGGATGCGATCAAGGTAGGTCGAAGCATAGCGTGTCTGCTCTTCTAGCCATCTTCGAGTCTGTGGCGAATTCTGGTCTTCAAGCCAGCGATACGGGTCCGTCACCGGTACGCCATGAAACAATTCAGTGACTGGCTCAATTGAAGAGAACGGCGGTGCCGAAGAACAGTTTTGCATCATTTGTTCCCTTTCCAGGAACAGTCACGGGCCGATCATCCTCAGGCTCGCATTTATAGGGACTCCAGCCACTGTCACTGTCGAGGTGACCCTTGCACTACGCATCGCTGAACGATCTTCTGTGCTTGCAGCGTCTCGATGAATTCACGCACATCTCTGCGTACGACTTCAATGCTTGCCGTGAAGTTTCGACTGATTTCATCGACGATATGTTCTTCGTCGTATCCACGTGCCATCAATTCAAAAACATCCGATCCCATGGGATTCATGCATAAAATCTGTCCATGAAGAGGATCAAGAAGAATTCTTCCATCTTGGGTTCGACTACTTCGAATTGTGGCGGAAATCGTAAACATGGATCCAACGCGCTTGGGACTCATGCCAGTCGGGGGCGTCTTGTCTTGCACGTTTGGAGTCTCACACTCGAAGAAACAGGAATCGAGACGAATCGATCTGCGTTCGATTCGCTGTGGGGGGAGTTGCTAACCGGTTTATTCACATCGTAGTCGAACTCACGGCAGTCTGGGCGTGCGACGAACGTGCGTTCGCGTTTGTATCCTATTGGGACTGGTCGATGTCGACTGATCTGCGATGGGAGCGCTATTTCTCATTCTCGTGAGACAGTTCTGGCTGTCGGCTGTCAATTCGCGAGGGATCTGACAATGGCCGTAACTTGTCCGATTACCTCGACGTCGATTCCATTCCTGAACTTTCGCGGGGTGAAAGGCTTCGTCGAATAGGGGTAAACCACGAGCTGGTCTTGCTGCACGGTGCAGCAGGCACAGATATAGCTGCCATCGCGCATTAGAAGAAGATAGATGGGTTGATCCCAGAGTGCTCTTGCGGTGGACTGGGGCGGCTTTCTCTTGTAGCGGCTGATGGCAACGAAAATGGCCCGCGCGAGAAACGGGTGCATCGGATTTTGATCTCCTCCGACCCAGAAGACATCGGATAGTGAGAAGCTCTTGCTCGAAAGCCCAGTTAGACCATTGATCATGGTGACCGGGACCTCCTCCCAACGAGAGAAAAGATCTGAAAGAAAATGAACTTGGCCAGAGTGTTTATCTGTTGTCGTGATATCCGCCGCCGCGAGGTGTTGAGGAGGGTCGGGGCGAGGAATCAATCTGTCAGGAAGAGCATCACCATCTTCACTTTCGAAGTTGACATTCGCTGCGTGAAGCAAATCCCAAAACCGAATTGAATAAAGAATTGAAAGAGTAATGATCTTTTGAACCTGACGGGGTAAGGCGGTAAGTGTTTCGTAGTCTGAAAGAGTGCTGATTGAAGCGAAGTATTTTCGATCCCGCAAAGTTTGTGCAATCCGTTCGCTGGCTTCAGAGGCTTGCCGGAAAGACAGACCGGTGCGCATTCGGGATACCCGAATGAGTTCTTTAAGAGTAGTCGGCAAATGCAAATCTTGGGCGTACGAGCGTTGGGAGGATCGTGGTGCAGTGCCGGAGGTCGACACCCCAGAATTGCTGTTAACTAGCCGAATTTCGGCATCCACGGCGCCATAGATCTTGACCTCTCGGCCCAGTATCAGTTCGGACCCCGGGAATGGCGATTGCGTCGAAAGGATAAGTATCCCGTCTTCACTGGATCGTTGCAGGTGGCAACAGCTTAGTTCGAAGCCATGCTCGATGAGAAAGATTTGGCTGCTGGGTATCCCTTTCGCTTCGGACAGGATGTCCGCGGCGCGTCTCGTGTCGATCCGAACTATGCTACCCGCAGCAATCTCGGGGAATGCCGTCGAATCCTCGGTTCCAATCTTGGCATACAGAAACCTCGCCACATCAAGAGATAGTAATTCCCTTGCCCGCTTAGGTGAGCCGCGCGTCAAGATTTGGCGCAGCGGGGCTATGGGAGGAGGAGTGCTGTTGGATTTTTCGACGAACCAAGGAATCCAAGCATTTTCATCGTATATAGACGAGTCTAGAAGCACGGTGCGCTTCGGTCGGAGCAACAATTGAAGGCGCGGTATGTCATCGAGCCAAAATCCAAATACAGCTAACCAGTCGCATAGCCGATAATTTGTGATTCGACTGAGCGCTGCGAGTTGATAAATGCTCGGACTCATCGAACGCAGCGTTGCCCCATAGTAGAAATTGCGGGGGATATAGTACGGCGAAGAATCCCCAAACAGTTCTACAGATCTCTTCGACACTTGATAGAGACTCAATCCTCTCGTTGAAAGAATCTTCCGCAGTTGTTCTGCTCTATGCATCGGCCAGCCTGAAGGATTGGGAGATATAGCGAAAAGCCCTATCGGATTGACGTATATCGTCGCGCTGGCAGCAATTGCGACCAGTACCAAAGTTTTGTACAAACGAGGCTAACCTGATGTATAGCTAAGAGAGTTACTTAGCTCGGCCTTTATATTGTCACGAGCACAGGGTGCCCGCCGATTATGGACGCACGTAAGCCGACTCCTGGAGCCGGTGAGCTGCTGAAAGCGCTGCGAGTGCGTCTAGGCCTTACCACCAGAGATGTCGAGGGGAAGAGCCAGCAGATCGCAGAAGAGAAGCGAAACCAAGAGTATTACCTGTCCCACGCTTGGCTCACGGATATTGAGAATGGAGAATTCACGCCGAGCATTTATAAGCTTTACAGCTTGAGTGCGATCTACGATCAAAGTTTCACGGAGTTGTTATCCTTCTTCGGGCTAAGAATTGGCGACCTGTACCGCGATCGCGCGGCCATCGGAGTACCGAAAACACATCTGCTGAATACTGCCGCAGACATGGAGGTCCAAAAGGTATCCCTCCCGGTTCAATTCAAACCGGAATTCCAGCTGGAGCGCACAAATCTTCTTGCGAGGGTGGTAGAGAAGTGGGACGAGGTTCCTGTGGGGCTTCTGCAGCACCTTGACCTTCGCAAATCCATGTACGGGTATATCGGTCTTCAAGATTTCACGCTATTCCCCCTCATTCGCCCCGGATCTCTCGTGCAGATTGATCCAAGTGAAAGGAAGATTAGCTCTGCGAAATGGAAAACTGAGTTCGACCGACCAATCTACTTCATCGAATTGCGGGATGGATATGCCTGCAGTTGGTGTCAGGTGGATCGTGGGCAACTCATGGTGATTCCTCATCCCCACTCCCACCAAGACGTGCGGCGTTTCGAGTACCCATCGCAAGCGGAGATTGTTGGAAGGGTGACCGGGCTGGCAATGCGAATTGGGAGAGAAGCGACTCTAGAGGGGCGCGATGCTGTGCACCACAAGTGACGGAAAAATCTCTCGGTAGGCTGAGAAGGGATCCTGAACAAGATACCTCGAGCGAATGGGCGCCTACCACTCGGCGTGACCGCGCTGATTCCGGAAGGCCGCCCGGACCACATTTGTTCGCAGGTCCGAACACGATGAATTCCAAATTGTCACCCGCGGGAATTCGATACTTGTCTCGAAGGTTGAGACGTCCGAAAAATATGCTTAGTGATCCGATACTGCCTGGTTGGCGAGCAGTACTGAATTGATATACGTCACCACTGCGCTTGTTTCGGCGGCCGTGCTTCGCGTCACCGTGGCCCGTACTGGCTCTTTACCCGCGGGCGACCAGCCGAAATTGCGGACGTCCCACGAGTCGTTTGGCAACGCGCCCGAATCGATTCCCGGAATATTCTGGATGTTCAGAAGTTGCATCGTGCGTCGGTTTTCGCCGCGATCTTCTCGACCGTGTACGCGGCCCTTCGCGTTCAAGCAAAGCGTAAAACCCTTGCGCTTCCGCGTCGTTCGGGGCAACGATACGAACGGGAACCTCCAGCAATCCCGCCCCCGAGACGATTTCGAAATGTCCATTCACTTGCCGCGCGAGAAGCGGAGAGAGGACGCCCTTGCTGCGGATGCTCTCGGCCAATTCGTCCAGCCTCTCGTCATCGAACGTCTTGCGCGGGTTGGTCGAGGATTCAACCAGCTCTGCAAGAGGAACAGTCACGTACTCCGGCAACGATTGCACTGCCTGTTTCGTGTTCATCTCTTTTTCTCCTTTTTCTGAATTCTAGAAATGTTTAATACTCTTCCGGCAAAAGAATCGTGGTGACGGAGCGGTCGGCTTCGGTGATGACGTAGAGCTTCACGCCGGCAAGGATTCGATAGCTGCTCAAGAGCCGGAATCCCTGTTCCAAGCTGAATTGGTTTTCTCGGCGGTCTTCTTCGCACAGGTCGCCCCAATCGCCGTGCACGTGACGCGAGAGAAAGTCCAGCGGACCTTGACCTGCTTTTTCGAGAGCGGCCAACGCGCCGGGTGTGGCGACGAGTTGGTCAAGTGAAAACAACGGTTGTTGTCTGGTTTGTTGCATGAGAACTCCTTTGAAGGGTCTTGATTTTTGCTTTCGAGGCAACGCGGAGCGGTGCATAGAAAACAAATGCCCTTCCTAGCGGTCCCCGGCGACTAGCCGCCCGCGCTGTCAAGGGCGCGTGGGTTTCGCGTTCACGGGAGCGAAGCGGACGCCCTTGACAGGAGGAGCGGGCGGTCTAGGCGCAGCCTTTCCGTGGGAAGGGCATTGAGGAGATAGGACAGTTCCGGTGGAAACTCAGCAGTTGGAATTGTGGTTTGTGGCTTTCCTCTGAAGTGCGCTAACAATCTCCGAGCGTAAAATTGCGTTCTGGGTTCATGCGACCGTCTCGACCATGCTCAGATTTCGGACAGAGGTACGGCAACACCGGGTCAAACAAAGCGGTGGGAGGCAGTGGATAGGGTTTTGATGGGAAGAAACATTTCGGGGCGGGAGAAAAGGAGTTTCGCAATGAAGCACAGTGAAATGGCAGCCGCCCTTCGACAAGCGGCCGCCGATATGCGACTCATCGCGATCATGGACGGTGATTAGGAGAAGCCTGATGAAATGGTTTTGACCTATATCACCAATTTCCTGACGGACCCAAGACTTCGGCGACGCGTGCTGTACCAGCGAAGCGGAATCAGAATGAAGGAAGCTGGGCAAACAGGAAATATCCGACTCTGTGGGACAGCTTCTCGGTCATTGGTTTGTGCCTTCATTCCCTACGCGATGGTATGCTTTCGTTATGAAATTGGTGGGAGGAGACTGGTCTAAGGGCGATTTTCTCGCTGCCCTTGGTTTGATAGTCGCGGCTATTGGCGTCGTCGCTGCGATTCTTGCCGTTCCCGGTATGCCAAAGATCGCACATTGGGATTCGGAGCCTTCGGTCAAACAGTCTGACAATTCGTCGCCGGCGAAGGTGACTCCTGCACAGCCCACCCCGAAGTCCGTACAGAAAACGGGCGACGTAACCTCGGGACAAGTGAATTTCGGCTGCGAACAAACCCTGCCAGTGGAAACGCCCGTGGTTGCGTTCGGTAAGAATCCGCGTGACATCAATGCCAAGCCGGCGTGGGCCAACACGGTTAACGAGAAGGCGCAAAATCAGTCCGTGTCGAATGTAGAAGATCCCGTCGACCATCACCTGGTCGGCGTTAAGGCCGTGGGCACGATAACCGGCCTCGATTTGCAGAACCTGGTAGTCGCGAAGAACTGTCCCGGAGGCGGCCACGGCGAACTGACGATTCACGTCACGTGGACGGAAGATCAGTAACCGGAATTGTGTCTGACTTACTCCGTGGACCTCCGCAAGCCCTTCGGTATCGCTGCGACGTTGTCGTCCGCCTTCCCTTTCTAAATGGGTTTCTCCGCTTCGTGGCATTCGTAGAGGGAGACTGTAAGAGTTGCCGCCGCGCCAACCGCCAGCTTCGCATGCTTCTTTTGCAGGCCCACGTGATCGGTGGACCTGCAGTGGTCGCTACCGGACTGGTTTCGCATTTCAGCCAGGTCCGGCCTTCGGGCGTGGATAGAGATTCTCGTGCCGGCACTTCGGGCAGGGACAGCGCCCCCGTCTTGCCGCTCCGTTGAGTGTCAGCAACGTCGAACACTCTTTGCAAGCGCCTGGCGCGAGCGGGTTCTTTACTTCGCCCAGTTGTCCGCAGGCGCCGCAGACCAGCACGTTCTTGGGGTGCCGCACATCTTCAGCGAGCAAATACCCTGGAAATAGAGGTACGGCGGCTCCGCAAGCTTCGCAATCAATCTCCTTCACCCAGAGCCAGTATTTGACAGGTACGTCGCGATCCCCATACAGTGGGCAATCGGTTACATACAAGGACTGAAGTTTTTCGCGCAGTGCGCTTAACAGTCCGGTCGCGGCCTGTGCGTAAGCCTTCAAGTCCAGGTGTTCGATTTCTTCGCGCACAATCCAGGCGGCCATCGGGTTGATATCAAACCCTTCCACGTCGCATCCGACCCGATTCGCTTCGATCAACGGAGTGCCGCCTCCCATGAACGGGTCGGCAATACGCTTATCCGAGAATTCATTGCTCTGAAAGAAAATGTCCTGGACCGGCCCCTTCCCAAATTCTGACAAAACAAGCGCGCGGAAAAGCGTTCCAGGCCGTCTCGCGAACCATTTGTGAACCGCGATAATGGGGCGGTAGTTCTGTTGAATCTGTTTCTCGCGCAGAGCTAGGCCTGCGACAAAGGAAATATCGAAATTCTGTTCTATGGTCATTCGGCTCCCAAAGGCAGCTAATCTCGAATGCCTATCAAATCAGCTTTCGACTGCCAGTGCAAATCTATCCGAGAGGATATTCATCCCTGCCGCTCTGGTTGCCGCTGTTGCAGCATTTTGCGCCGTGATGAGGGCGTAGCATTCGTCACGACGCCGAGCGCGCTGCTGGGCCTTGGCCGCTCTGGTCATGCCTGACGGCTGTTTTAGGCTGATGAGTGTCCGGCGCTGGGGGAAGGCGGAGGATCGGCGGCGGTTTAAAAGCGACCGACCGGACGGGCGCGACGCATCTGGTGTGGGCGAGACCGGACGAGATTGTCGCATGGGGCGAGGAAATGCAGGAATTCCTCAAGGATGCGGCGGAGAAATACCTGATTCCAGCCCGGGATTATCCGAGGTATCTAAACCTCTGAAGTCGTCACGTACGGTTTCTCCTTGCGCACGGCGAGTAAGACTCCCGCAACAGGACGTCTTAAGGAAGCAACGTTATGGAAGCCTGCTAAGAGGTGTACAGTTTCTTTATGAGTGATGCTCAAGAAGATAGCCCCATAAATTCTGCTCTCCGTCAGTTTGAATCGACAGAGGCGAACGTGGCAAAACTCGAACGTCTCTGGTCTGAGATCGCCAAACTGACTCCGAGCGGACTCCAATTTGGTAATGATCCTGTCTATGAAGAACATGTGCGGGCTTTCAAAGATGTGCTGGCCGCACTGCCGAGCATCGATGGCTGGAAGCCGGAAAGTGTTCCGATGGACCTTAATTGGATCGGTCAAAATCGGCTCGACGCTAAGGAGGTGGGAGAGATCAGCGCCGAGATTGCTATTGAAGAGGAAATCGAAGCCCCTGGCAGAGAGATTGCCGAGTACAGGCATCGCCTGAATCGCAAACGGCGGCAGCTCATTCGTAGCGTCATGTCCGATCTGATCGCCGGAGTTGATAAGACACTTCGCTCGTTGAACAAGATGATCCCCAAGAAGCCAAACCCGGCGCGACAGGTCAAGTCGCCTGCATGGGAGAAATTAGAGGACCAGATACAGGAAATTGAAACACTATTGGGAAGTGGTGCTCCCCGGCCCACGCGGTGGAGTGATCTGCGAAGGCACCTCCACTTTGGCGCGATGCAAGATCTGATGGATATCGCTCGTCTCGATTGGCCGGACGCGAAGGCCGGACTCACCAAAGGGCTGTTTGATCACGACGAACCGCTTCCTGTGGAGGTGGCCGACCTCGGTACTCTCGCTGCGGCTCAACCCAAAGGCAAAGTAGTCACAAAGTTGAAGTGGGAATCTCTGAGCGACGAAGATTTCGAGCGTCTCGTGTTTTCGTTGATCAGTGACGCTGCTGGCTACGAAAACCCGGAGTGGTTGACGCACACCAACGCTCCAGATCGGGGGCGCGATTTGTCTGTTACCAGGATCATTACTGACCCGCTAAGTGGAGCGACGAGAAGGCGCATCTTAATTCAGTGTCGGAATTGGTTGACTAAGAGCATTGGCCCTCGCGATGTGGCCACGCTTAGGGAACAAATTGTATCTTGGGAGCCGCCCAAAGTTGATGTTCTCATTATCGCTACGACCGGACGTTTTACGAGTGATGCCGTCTCGGCCATTGAGAAACATAATGCGGGAGACCGGGCACTCAAGATTGAGATGTGGCCTGAGAGCCATTTGGAAAGATTACTTGCCGAAAGACCGGCGTTAATAGCGGAGTTTGGGCTGCGTTAGCTGGTCTGTGGTTTCTGTCTATTTTGCGGTAGATCGGCCAGAACGATCCCTGTCTCGCTTCTCGACATATCGTTTCCGTACGTCATTACCCTCTTTGGATTGAGCCTCAAGTTTCCTTCCCAACTCTGCTGGGACGAGCTTGGAAAGGTTGTAGAGTGAACTCACGGCTTGCAACAGCGACCCGTGCCCTGTCACTAGCTTCACTCGATTGTACTCAATTTCAGCTTGTGCTCTCAATTGTGGTGGGACGCCGCCGGGATTGTCCCTTTCTGACTTTTGCAGATAGTTCCACGAAAACACATGTGGAAAGGCCAGAAAGATGTTGATCTGAGCAGGATTCCTCTCCAGGTATAAGGCTGTTATGGCGACCTCGACCATGCTGCGGGCGAGTTTCATTGCACTAGTTCCGCGCCGATTTCCAATAAGAATCACTACGTCCTGCATACTTCCGAGATTCACGCTTGCGAGCGAACCCAAGGCGGTAACGGCTTCTCGGTGATCCGCCGCAGTCGAACTGATAATTTCTGCTGCCACGTCCGATGATCGGGCAATCACCTGGTAAAAGTGCTCATAGTCGCTATAGGACTTGTCCCACAGGTTCGGAAATCCAAAAACCGCTGGCACTTCGTTCATCGTTCGCACCCAATAAACCGGAATTCGATCCTTAGCGTTTCGATGGATACCTGGGACTATACGTAAACCACGCCTGACAGCTCACCTTCCACTAATCCGCCTCCCAGCAGCAGGAACGCGGGGAGATGCGCGCCAAAAGGCGGACGCGCTGGAGCGCTAGCTAATCTACGGCTGGCGCAGTGTCCGTTTCCGCACCAACTGAAGCCACGCATTCTCGTGGAGACTCCTTATGTACCACTCATCATCCGACTCAGCCTTCGCAACTGGCCTTACCTGTTTGGGGCTCAGGACGAGATCATGTTTGTTCGCAAATAATACTGCGGACTTTCCTCCCGGACGTTGGGCGCTCCTGTAGAGGATGCCGTCGAGCGGTGACCCAGCGTGACGGAAAGCAGTTCTAAACCATTCCGTCACGACTTGCGTGGGCACATAATCTATATGTTCTCGTTCACCGGGCTCCACCTTTGCCGCCAGACTCTTGACGAAATTGTGCAGAAAATCGAGGGCGTAGCGATTCACGGTGCTGGAATCGGATTGCTGCTCGAAGAATCCGAAGCGCCTCGGTAGCGTCGTCAGGTCAAGGATAGCCGCTTGTCGCGTGAATTTGAAGGTGCCGACTGCGACTCCCAGGGTGAGGTTATCGTCGATCTCAGCGATCGCAGTTTCCACGTCGCGACTGCCGTAGAACATGACGATGCCCGCCGGACTCATCCTGTTTGACCTGATTGCTTTATCGACGGATGGGGGGCCGAAATCGTACGGTGAACTTAAAGGCTTATCCGGTTGCAGGTGACGCGCCCTGTAGATAAGCGAGCCCCGCGGCAATACCTTCACAAGTTCGTGCTCTGTGACGGTCTCTCCGATGAACCTCAGAAGTTCCGACGGAGTAAGATATTCCCGCGAGCCAAGGGATTCCTTATCGCTCTGCTGTAGGAAAAAATATCGGCGTGCGTGCTTAATAAACTCGCAAAGCTTTTCCCAGCTCCCGATGAGCTGCTCGTCTGGGCGCAATGCGTACGGGTCGCGCTCGCACCAGAACTGATCGCCGAAGCACTCGGTCAGAACATCAAGGAGTCTACCGTCATCGTCACTCGGAAGGCTTAAGCCAATCTCATCCTCCAGCAAGTCGTGGCTGTCCCAGTGCTTCCCCTGATAACCGCCCTCCGCGCCTTCCCAGCCCAACGCGTCGGCGGCGAGTTTATACTCTCGGTTAATGGCCTGAAACATGAACTCGACAATCCCGTCGAGCGGCGCGGCGATCAAACGAGTGCGGCCCTTGCGCCCGCAGAAATCACAAAGCTTCGACGCGGCGCTCGATTGGATGAACTCCTTAATGTAATCGTCCTCAAAGCATTTGCCGCACACCGAGTAGCCCTCGGCCGGTGCGGTGGGCCAAAAATCCAGATCGTCGCCGTGATTCACAGTTTTGTCGGCCTATGCCTTAATCCTGACCGTTCACACTCGCTCCACCAATCTCTTCCGGCGTTGTTCTCTTGTCCCGCAGCATCTGCGCGGCGTGGCGTTGCTTGTGGTTCTGGACATACTGAACGGTCCTGACTGTTCGCAGAGTCCACCACTCCTTGGTTAGGGGAATCGTTTCTTTTTGTTGCCTGCCCAAAGGCAAGAACCCGATCTGCAGAAAGACAAGGCGAGTAAGTGTGGCCGAAAGATGTGCGAACAGCTCCGTAATAGTCTTGCTGGCGGCAACTTGTTTATGTCCAAGTTTAAGAATGCTTTCGATATCGGCAAACCAATCGTCGTCTGCCGTTTCGACGGTCGATCTTATAGCTATCTTGATGGCGCGAAGAAGTTTTTGAATGTCGTCCTTCCAGATGCGAAGAGGTGCAGTCTCTTTAAGTCGCAGATAAACACTATGACCTAGCAACGCCTCAAGCGCGGCTTTCAAAGGATAAAATTGGCTCATGTCATATCGCAGTTCCTCGGTAGGTAATACTGCTTTCATACGGTGAACCTCGCAATCGTCGTGAAGCTAACATTGTAGCTGCACCGGTCGCAAAGGGCCGAAGCTGTCGAAGGACTACATCCTCGCTGCTCCTAAAGTTAGGTGCGCAGCTCGCGGGCGTTCTTTATGGCTGCGTCCCGGTTGCTGACCTGGGTCGTGTCGAGTGATTCAAGCGTGCCGCCGAAAGAAAAGACGGCGCGAAACGCCTCGCGTTCGTGCATCTACGTACGAAGCGCCGGGACATTGTGGTTTTTGAATTCGTCCCGGATGTGTTGCAGCTTGCGCGGGCGAATCGCGGCGTTCGTGCGTGTAAACAGAATCGCATAGACCAACTTCGTTGGGCCACGCCAACCGCACTGGCTTCACTCCTCGGGTTCGGCTGGTGGGAGGGGATTGCGGAGCGTAGGCATCGGGTCACTGTGATTTTGGATCAGCGTTTTAGACCACAGCACCGAGGTCTCGTAGTGCGATTCACAAATGACTTCACCGCCGGCATGGAACCGGTGTGTAGCCTCAGGCAGCAGCGTGCGGGGAAGTCGGTGCCGAGCAAAAGGGTTGTGAAAGATTTCAAGCTCGGCCGACCACGGCTCATAGCCTTGTGGCCAAAGAGCTCTGTATTCGTCGGAAGTGATGTCCAGACAAAATGGGATGCCCTCAAGCGCTCCGGGTGTTCGGTCATAGAACTTGCCATATCGCAGTTAGCGAAGGCCCTTCGTCAGAGCGCCGGCCGACACTCCCACCCGGTTGAATTTGGCGATCGAACAGGCATTGGTGAAGATGACAGCAGATAGTTCGCTATGGGCGGCAGTACGGAAAAGTCCAGCAGGAAAAGCCGAGTCTCCCAAGAGGTGGGAGACATCGGTGGACGAGGCAATCCGCCTTCCGTCAACCTCGATGGCCCTAGCCTCTATGCCATATAGGTAGCTGATCAGAGCTTCCCGACTCCATACCATGGAGGCAGTGGCATGGAAATCAGCCAACGCGATTGCGAATGGCTTGTCGGCAACATGAGACAGGCGGTCATAGCGTTTCTGAAGTTTATTTCCCAACGTCTTGGCGAATCGTAGCGCGGCTGGGCCGAAGAATCGTTCTCGAGGGTCTTCGGGGGGATTTGTCGGCTCCGCATTGACTTGGTTGTAGCGAACTGGCGGATTGGCTGTGACCGCTTCAATCCAGGCCTCATCACCGCGACGATTTTCAATGTGGAAGTCTGGGGAGGGATGTGGCTGGGTTACCAATGATCCTTGCTCCCGAAGACAAGCGAGCAAGTGCGCTTCCCACATGCGGGTATGGAAGTTGTCGGTTTGGCAATCTCCCGCTCAGCTTTCATCCGGGTTGGGAAAGGCGAGGTAAACCTGGTTGAGTAACCAGGCCGCTACATGGTGCGACGGCCGTGCAAGCACCATGAAAATCTCGCTCGGCTCACGATCCTGCACGTCATGCAATGCCGGACGTCGCGCTGTGTTCGGCGGAATCGGTTCGGGCCGCGCGCCCTCCCTCATTGAGGATTCTATGACCGTCCGGGCATCCGTTGAGTCCGAGAACCCGTGCTCTTGGTAAACCATGACCCAGACGTGATCCTCACGGCGCCGCATCACCAGAACTCCGAAGCTCTGATCATTCACATCACGGGTAACTGCTCCCCATGCTAAAGCATCCTCGCTTTGCCATGCCTCTACGGGCAGCCGGTCGCCGAATGCATGTCCGCGAGGAAGCGAGAGAGCGTAGATGTCGAATATGGGCCGAGGAAGTTGATGCATATCTTGTTAACGTCCGCAACCCTTAGCTATCCACTCGCGATCGCCGCTGCGTGTTGGTGGCTGGTGATCTCGTGTGGGTGTTTGTAGTAGGCGCAGTCGAACAAGTGATCTGGACGAGAAGGAGCCAGCTTCAGGCGTCGCGCGGCTGCCGTTTGTGATAGTTTCCGAGCCTGAATTATCTGATTGATAGCGACCGCAAGTCGAACCTTGGTCTGTTTTTCCGTTGGGTTCTGGACCCCCAAGATCGGCGAAGACATTGCCGGAACTTGGAACCACGACCGGCTTATTTTTTCTCTGTGCCGCATCGTACCTCATAGTCCGCCTTAGCTTCGTTGGGCCGGCTACCAATTAGCTCGACATTACCCGATCCCTCAATTAAAACATCGTCACCTAATGAGTGTGGTACTCGTGTATAGTGGTGCCCATCGATTCCTGCTTTTTACACCGGGCCATGCAGCGTTCACTACTGGAGGCTTCGCGATGGTTTCACAAGCTCGCAGACTCTCGCGTGTTAGATCCTGCTCGACGATTATTTTCGCGTTTCTTTGTTTTTCGCTGCCAATCTCCGCACAAAAACTTACCGACACCCAGGTCCGAGATCTCAAAACTTGCAATGTCAGCAAGACAAATGCGACCTGCAAACTCGTAATCGACCGGAGCAATCCTCTTAACCCCCCGACAATTCAGATGTATTCCGATCAAATGGTGGTTGTAATCATCAAGAATCCACTACCCGTCGAGAGGTATTTTCTCGATGACGGAGCGACCGGAGCAGCAACTGTCAATCCTGATCAGATTTCCGCAGTAGCTCAGGGACTGTTCCCAGCCGCAGCGAAGGTCGAGAGCGGCCAAGTCGCGTTCTTCTCCTTGGCCATCAAAGCAAAGCCGGGGGCCTGCAAGGCGCCCGATTTGACGGATCCTAAGTGGCCGGCGAAGCCGGGCGACATCGCAGCGACAACCATTTTTGAAGACTGCCTGGCTGAACTAGCCCAGGAAATACTCGCGATTTACCAAAACCTGGAGGCGTACACCATGCCCGACGCGCTTACGCCGAATGCCGACCCCTCGGCGCCTGCCGCGACTTTGGCTCAAATCAAAGCGTCCATCGAGGCCTTTCTTGTTCCCGAGTCCGTCTTGTCCGCAAAAATCGCGTCTCTCGCGAATCTAAAAAATCTGAATGCTTCAGATTCAGCCGCGGTTGTGAGGAATACCAACTTTCAAAAAATCGCCGATGGATACGCAACCGATCTCTTAGGCTACGACCAAAGAATAAGCGATCTCGCCGACGGCTACAAAGTGGCGTGGCACCCTTGCGAATATTTCGGCGTGCTCACCAAGCAGGAACAGCAGAAAGGTGTCGCGGCCGCATGCGTCCGCGTGATCTCGCGACAGGACGGTGCCGGCATCTACAATGGGATGGTGACGCGAACGAAGGTTTATATGCTGGATACGATGAATCTGGTCGTGAATGCGCAAGAAGGCAACCCCGATGCGACTAAGAAGAAATCGACGGCCACCGTCACCCTTAATTTCGCGGATGATCCAAAGAAGGCATCGACTTTGCGGTTGGAGGCGTCGGCAGGCGTATTCTTCTCTACGCTTCCGGTGCGATCTTTCTCGGTTGCGCCCACCTTCAACGGAACTGTGGTAACCAACAATACGGTCGCCCAGAACATCATTCACCCCACCGCTGTACCGTTCGCGGCCGGAAACTACCGCCTGACGAACGATCTGAAGTGGTCCAAATGGAAATCGAACATCTACTGGACCGGCGCCATCGGCATAAATCCAAACACTGTTTCGGCTGATTTCGCGACAGGACCGTCGCTGTCATGGCGCGCGCTCATGATCAGTGCCTTAGCGCATTTCGGACATGATCAGAAGTTGACGCAAGGATTTACCGTCGGAGAAAGTCTGGGTCCGACTTTTAGCGCGAAACTGCCCAGTAAAAGTTACTGGACCGAGGCGTTTGCGATTGGAATCAGCGTACGAATTCCTGCTCTGACAGGAAGGTGACGCGTGCATCTTTTAAATGATATATAGGTGGATATGAGTATCTAAAAGTTCGCGAGGTGGCGAATGATCAGCGCGGAAGACGTCGAACATCTGGTTATTGCGTATGAAGAGGCCAACCGGGCCTTAGAAAGAAAGGCACCAAGGAAAGCGGCAAAAATTCTCTGTGAAGAATTCAATTGGCTGATTAAAGGGCACGGCTCTTTTTTTGCCGACGTGCGGGATGCGACACTCACTCTGGAGCAACACCAAAAACAGGAAGAACAAGTCTTCAAGAATATCGTCTCCCTCTTGGATAAGGAGCAGCAGATATTTGCCGAGCTTGGAATTGATTCCGCTCGAACGGGTCCGATTGTCGGGGACGTCTACGGCGCTCTAAAACTGAATGAGGATTTGGGCAAGGGACCCACATCTGGCAGCCTCAAGGTTCTCCAGGAGAGCCTGGCAAAGGCCACTGAATTGATATGTCGTGAAACCAAAGGCCCTATCCGAAGGGGTTTCGATTGGGTGTTCAGCCGCAAGGGTGCAACGGTCCTCGCCGGAGCGGCCGTAGTCGGCGGGAACATTGCGATCATGGTTGCACCTCATCACGCGCCGGTTTCATGGGTATCGGTGAAGGCGGGGCTTAAAGTGATGAGTGGTGACATCGTCGGGATACTGGAACTTTTCGGTCGTGGCTAAAGGGTCAGAAGTCGTAGCGCTCCTAGGGAGCAGGAGAACCAGGATACGACGGTCCACTCTTCGGCCATGCTCGCCTGCCCAGTCGTAGAGCACTTTCATGGTGCCGGTCTGACGGCGACGTGCCTGACCACTGAGGTTTAGGGCAGAAGCCTATCGCGAACGGCGAGGCGATGGGCGAGGCGGAAGCCGGAACTGAGCGCGCCTTCCATGTAGCCCATGAAAGCGTAGCACGTATGTTCCTCGGCGAAATGGAGCCAGTCTAAATAGCCAGTTTTCCAGAAAGGACCCCAGGCACTGACTTCCTTGGGGGCGCGGAAGTAGTAGGGACCCTGAGTGAAGAGTTTGCGGGCCAGTCCATAAATTTTGAGTTCGTGATTTGCGTTTCAATTCCGGGATAGACGCTCCTCAGTTGCTTCAGACAGCAGAAAACCCGAAGGCATTGATCTCGGCGAAGGACAACACGTGGTACCTGTGAATATCGATGTAGGCTCGGCAAGTCTGGCCGCGATTCTGCTGGATGACGGCTACTACAACCTGATCCTGGAGCAGCATGATGAGGGGAAGAATCTGCCGTTCGCAAATCCTGCGGCGCTAATCCTGCTAAAGGCTAGGGCGTGGCTGGATTTGTCTGCGCGTGCAAAGAAGGGCCAGGAAGTAGATGACAAGGACATCGCCAAACACCGGAGTGAACGTCTTCCGGATCGCGAACACGCTTCCGGGCGAAGCCGGACCGAGCTTGGCAACGTCGATTCAAGAAGATCTGAAGTCGTTCGTTGCTGCTTTTCCGGTCGAAAGCGAAGAATGGGCTGGAATTCTAAGTTCGCTCAAGACGACATTTGGCGGCGCTAAAATAAAGCCAGAGGACTTAATCACGAGGATACGAACATACTTCAGGCTCCAATGCCGGACGTGCGGAATGTTGCCGTCGCGTTGGCCCTGGGTGGATTAGCGGGTGCGGTGGTCATTCAGAGCCATCACGACGAAAAACGAAAGAGCCAAGCGGAGAAGGATGATCCTGACGGCGTTGAATGGATTTGCGAGTTAGTGTGGGATCTTCTTGAAGAGGCCGCCCCAAATCTGCCTGAGTCGTATGGAATGGCGACCGATGGAGCGGCCATCGGTCCTAATGGGGGACCGTGCAGTATGGCCGTTTACCGTCGACAAAGTGTCTTCGTCGCTGACTCCCCGTCCGACCCGATTTTCGTGAGTTTTAGGGGCAAGCCTGTGCATCGTTTCCCCTTCACATGTATCGGTTCACTAATTGGGGATTTATCGTTGACATCAGCGTGAGCGAAACATACATTACGCCGTAACAGAGCTCTAGTTAATACTCAAAAACATAAATAACTAATAGTAATTGTTACCTAGAACATTCCGTGCGCGACCTGGATTCGGCGGGTTGGTCCCTAGGAGTTCATATGAGTATCAATGCCCTTACCAATGCGGCGCTGGCACGTCGTCCAGACTTTGTACCGCTTAACTCTGTACCGAAGGACTTCAAGCAGATTGCGGCGGCCGCCGGCGCGACTACGAGTTCGCCACAGGGAGCAGCACCGGGCGGTGACGAAAATGGAAATGCGATCAATACGGCCCTGCATGTTTTATTCGGCTACATTCCAACAGAGGTGTTAACGCTCTATGTGGCAATCCTGGCAGTAATTCAGAAACCGGGACACGTAACAAAGGCCGATTGGATTATATTTTGGGTTTTCTTGGTGGCCACGCCCGTTATTGTATGGCTCGTCTTTGGGGCCAAACTCATGAGTGCCGAAAAACCAGTACCGTGGGCTTTTGAGAAATGGCCCCTATGGGAAATGTGTGCTGCGACTGTCGCCTATGCCGCTTGGGCTTTCGCGCTACCTAATACGCCTTTCACTGACTACGGCTGGTATTCGCCCGGCCTCTCCGGTATCGGTGTTCTTGTGGCTTCAACCGTCTTGGGATTGCTGGCGCCGTTCTTTCAAAAAACTCTTGGGAGTTGAGCGGCTGTCTCTGGTTCAGAAGCACGGTGAGGGTCGAGTGGCTACGCGAGGCGGCGATTACCTTTGCATTGCATTCGGTTAGGGTCGAGGAGACCCATGTTACGTTCCTATGAGTTGTTTTCGTTGTCGGGTGGACGGACGATTTTCTCGCGAGGATCCGGCAAAGGTACCGTTTGCTCCGGGGTCATGATCCAACCAGGCATGTCCTGGATAGCAGCGCGCAGATGTTCCTCAGGTCCGTCGACGAGCATCATAGGGCCTGGAGAAGAATCAAGAATCGCGGTGTTAGGCAAGGTTCGGATTAGGCTCACTTCTGCGGCTTGCGTCGAAGCCGACCCACGATAGCGGAGGATGAAGCGCGGCATATCCCTGACTCAAGCGTAGAGTAGCACCTTCGCTTGTGAACGACCAGGAGTTCGCGATCTCTTGATGAAGTGCGGCATCAAGAGGCAGCAGATGAACATTCCAAACGTCGACTTCATGTCGCTCGAGCCGAGCGCACGCGGCAAACCATGACGTGCTATGAGGGCAATCCTCTACCTTCAAGAGTTACGCCGAGTCCAAGAGCCTTCGCCGATTGTAGGAGGAACTGAGCGATGGCGTCCGAGCGCGACGCGTCGCGCGGCATTTGGATTAAGTCAGTCCGTGTGGCGAGAAGGCGCGCGGCCACACCGGTTACCGCAGGCGTTGCCATCGAAGTGCCATCCATTACGGCGTAACCGCCTGGGAAGGTTGAAATAATGCCATCGCCTGGCCCCGTGAGAGCGATCTCGGGACCGATGTTGGAGAAGGACGCAATGTAATAGTCTGGGTCGGAGGTTGCGAACGGTGACATGACGTCCCCTACCTCCACCGCATCAGGCGGATATGTGCGTTTTCGGCCAAGGGCAGAAACGGCAATCGACAGCGGGTCGGAACCGGGAAAGCTAACAGGCCGGCGATCATCATTACCAGCGGCAACGATTACCACACTGCCCGAGTTGCGAGCGTCAGCGATCGCAGCCTTAGTCGCATCGTCCGCTGAGCCTCCGCCGAGGCTCATATTAATGAGGTCACACTTGTTTTGGACGGCGGCGTCGATGCCCTTGGCGATCGCGTAATTCGAAGCACCAGGCTGACCCTTCCCAAAGACACGGAAGCTAAAGAGTTGAACGGCGGGTGCCATTCCGCGAATACCGCTCGGAGGGGTACCACGCGCGGCGACGATTCCGGCGACATGAGTGCCATGGCCCTCACCGTTGTCGCCGTAGTCAGACGCACTTTCGCCCACTACCGTATTCTCACCACCCGCGATGGTCAGGTCGGGATGAGGAGCCACGCCAGTGTCGACCACGCCAACCGAGACCCCCTTGCCCGCGGTGAGCGCGATGTTGGAATAAGTGTAGCGCAACCCATCGGTAAAGGAGAGATCGATTGGACGGAGGTTGAACTTGGTGCCACCAGTCAGCGTGAAGTTCTGCTGCAACAAGTTCCAGAAAGCGCTTTTCGCGTAGATGTAAAGACGATCAATTTTCTTGGGTGTCGCGCCCAAGGCTAAGGAGACCTTGCCATTTGCATCCGTTGTATCCTGAGCACCAGCCTTGGCGTTGAAATCGGTAAATGCTACGACTGTGGCGCCAGCGACTGGAGCACCGCCAACTGCTGAGACAATCTGAACGGCGAGGTTGCCAGTAGTCTGGGTTACGCGCTTCGTGGTTGGGGCAATCGCCTGGTGACGCACAACCGCAGGATAGTAATAGACGATTGGCACAATGCGCAGACCTGGCTGAGAGGCGCGCAGTGCGGAAGCGGCCTCCGGGGTCATTTCGACGAGTTTCGCTCCGTCCCCATGAATGGAATCGAGAACGCGAATGTCTGTGAGTGGAAGTTGGATGCCTGCCGGGACTTGCGCAGTGGGATTTTCGAGGCGATCATTGAGAAAGAGCAGCGCGGAACGAACAGCAGAGCTTGAATTAGGCTGTCGTGCCTGCAGGCCGCGCGTGGGAAGTAAGATAAACTGCTGGACCCCGGCCTTTTTCTTCTTAGGCATGGTTCCACTCCTTAAACCGAATCAAGAAACCACTCGGATCAATGGTTGGTGCCGGTTTTACTCTTTTTCGCGGCGTTCGACGCGGGTGTGCAATTCTGCAAGCCTCCCCCCTTCGGCACCGTTGGACAGGCAAGCCCTAGTGACCAAGCGAAATCACGGGCAATCCATCCAGTAGGAACTTGATATTTCGGTCCAACTTGATTGTTAAGAACGGTTATTCCGTCAGTACCATCGTTTTTGATGGATGAGACAGAATGGCAGGTGATGCATGAGGCGGTGCCCTTCGTCATCCCGACGTTCTCGCCTTCGATGACAGAGTTGCCTAGAAGGGTCGGTGATCCGTCAGGGTTGGTGAACTTAACTTGAACACCATCCAGACGGTAGTTTGAGAATTCTGCAGAAAGATTCGCTTGCTTCATCAACGCACTCACCGCCGCGGTTTGGTTTGTAAGTCCGTCGGGGCCGCCGTTACTGGTTGAAGGATTCGATCCCCATGGATCCTCGCAAGGTCCGAAGGTGATGCAACGCAGTGGGTTGGTAAGCATGCTTTGTGGTTCGAATGTGACCCATATCCAATCCTTAAGCAGTTTTGAACTGATGTGCATGCCCGCCATGGCGTAACAAATTCCAGCAATCATTTCGACATGTACACCTTGCGGCGGTTTGTCGCAGGTCAACGGCGGAGCGAAATCGGTACCCGGAATCCAATCCACCTTGACTTCAATGGCAGGCGACGGGAATTCGATGTCCGTTCCTTGTTGAGCCGCTTTCGTTTGCGGGGGCCGAATCTGGTACCCGTTGCTGAAAACAAACTTTTGCGCCTCGGGATTAAGTCGCGCTTCCTCGCAAATGATCGCGTTGGGCTTGACGTTTGGCGGCGGGCCGTTCATTGAGTTGCATTGTGCGGTTGGAATGAGTTCAGCGGCCACACCACGCCTTCGCGCCATTTCGGCGCGCGCCAACGGGCTGCCGTGGAGCCGCTTTCTTACGGCTGGGGTATGGAGCGCGTCCGCCGCCGCACTGCCGTTCGCGGGATAGAGTTGAGCTTGCTCGATCCATGTTTCCCACACGAGCTGGGTCTCATTTGCGGGGCAATTAGCTGCCACAAAGAGCTGCCATGCCGTTTCTTCCGGCGTGGCGGCCGCCGAAACCGGGAAGTCGCAGGCGGTTGATGGTGCGGGGGAGGCCTGGACCGTTGCGAGTGGCTGTCGACCGCTCGAGGTGGCAATTAAGCCATAGGCGCTAATACCGATCCCAAATAATAGGAAAAGTAGTACTTGGATTCGTCGTCGCACAGTTTTTCTCCTTGGAGATCAGTTGCCGCGGACCGTTGAGAGCCACGGCTACGGTTAAAATCCCCCGGCAATCCAGGCTCGAAAGAGGGCAATGTTGGCTTCGGTCCATGGCTGAGCCGGCTTTGGTGGCATGAGCGGCGGGGTCGTTCCATCCAAGTGATTCAGCACGCTCTGAGCGTTGGCGAGTACTGACATGTAAGCGTAATCCGTCAACACGACTCCCACCTTTGCCATATGCGGGACATCAGTTTCTTTGTTAAAGAGCGGGAGAATATCAGCCGAAAAAGAAATGGTGCTCATAACACGGTTAGAGATTTACACCTATTACCGTAACTAACAAGGTAAGACCCTATAGGTGTCGTGCACGGTTGTCAACAACATTTGCACTGCGGAGAAGAATCAATGGCCACTTGCACGCGAGCGGACGCACGGAACAATGGCGGTACTTTCGCGAACACGGACCTCTTGTGGTACGCGCAGGAGCCGCTGACCCTCTGCCCGCATAGTCGGTCTCTTGACAAGTATCCAATTAAAGCCTAATAATTAGATGCTAATTGGAGGAGACATGCCAAGGCAGGGACTAAAGCTAAAGCAGGCCAGTGCGGTCCTACAGATACAACCGAAGGAACTGCAGAACCTAGTCCAATTCGGTGTCGTAAAACCCCGACGATTAGAGGGAACGTACTTCTTCGACACGAACGCCCTCATGGTAGCCAAGGTCGCCTCTTACCTAAAGGAGTCGCTAGGCACGCGGACGAGTGTGCTCTCAAAGCTCATGGAGGCATTTACGGCGTCTGAAAAGGAATTCAAGTCTGAGAATCCTAAGTACATCATCTTCAAGTGTCGGCTCACTGCGGAAGAGGAGCCAATCAAACTAGGAGTGCCGTTTCGAGCCTTAGGAGAACAGATTGAGGAACGAAAGAGCCGGACTGATCTTTACAGGGACCTGCCGCGTGGGAAGAAGCGTCGGGGCTGGAAAAAGAAATTTTTGGAATCGCTAACCGAGGCGGCAAAAGACATCGGAGATGTCTCCGCAGAAGAAATCTTGCGCACGGTTCGCAGCTATCGTAAAGAGAAACGTGCGCCAGAGATCACAGTTGCCGCAGAAAGTTAGGAAACGCAAGCCGTTACTGACTTCTGACTTTCATGTGCAAATAACTGCTTCGACACGCTCCATTGACTCTAACGCTGTGCCCGGCAACGATTGATCGAGGAGAAATGCAGGCGTGAAACATGCGGCCATAGGTTTTTCTTCAGTCGTTTTCCCTTTGACCTTGCTTCTCGCTGGCGTTGTAGCCGCTCAGTCGGTACCGCGTCGGAAGGACATACCAGCAATAGCTAAAGCTGCGAATGGTGCCATCGTTTCAATCATCACGTCGGACAAGGACGGTAAGCCTGTTGCCCAAGGCACTGGCTTCCTCGTGAGCACGGATGGCCGCATTGTGACGAACTACCACGTCATCAAGGATGCCAGGTCCGCCATCGTCAAATTTCCTGACGGGGCTTTCTACGATGTCGATGGGGTGGTGGCATTCGACAAGGCGCGGGACCTAGCAATAATCAAAGCCCACGGCCAGAACTTCCGCGTGGTTGCTCTCGGAAACTCTGACCGAGTACAAGTGGGAGAAGAAATCGTTGCGATTGGCAGTCCGCTGTCTCTCGAATCGACAGTCTCAAGTGGCATCGTGAGTGGAATCCGTACCATCGAAAAAGAAGGCGGCAAGTTTTTGCAGATCACTGCACCAATCTCGCCCGGCAGCAGCGGCGGTCCGCTATTCAATATGTCTGGGGAGGTCGTCGGCATCACGACCCTGTATCTCAAAGGCGGGGAGAATCTAAATTTCGCGATCCCTGTCAACGATGCTAAACGACTGCTCTCGGCTGGCTCCAAGGTGCAGGATTTCCCCGTCGAAACTTCAGATACTCTGGCAAATCCTGGAACGCCTGCGACGCCGAATGCTGCGCCATCTCCGTCGGTGAGCCCGACCGCCGCCCGCGCTTATTACAAGCAACTTTATGATGCTGGTGGATTCAAATTTGAACTTAATAACTTTGTTTGCTTCAATGAACGACCCGAGTCGAGTCTACAGTGGTTCTTCACGTTTTCAGTCATGGCATATGACGAGCGATACGCCAAGGCGGTCAAGGCCCATACAGAAGCCCTTCTTGATAAAACCAAAGACGATACTGAGGCTTGGCACACAATGCGATCAATCGAAGCGTCCAAGCCGAATGTGTACTTTCAGGACGACGGCAGTATGTTCATTATAGACGCCGTATTCGGGGCGGGAACAGAAGCGTATCTTCGTGGTGGCGGCCAAGTGCTAACCTATACTCCTTATGATAAGGGCGTAAAAATTGGCGATGTGTACTACCGTCGAGCTGGCGGAGATTTGTGGATCGATGAAAACGATCACTCCTCGAATCCCCTCGTTAAGACAGACAAAACCTCTCTTTCGTTTGAACCAACAACACTGCGTTATGTCATGCGCACCGTAATGACTTTCACCGACGGAAACACTGTGGTTAACGATGTGGTATCTGGCATGTGTGAGAAAATTCCAGCCAAGCAATCCAATTAAAGAAGCCATGACCACGCGACATAGACCCACGGACACCGCACAGGGGTCATACAGCCAATTGATTGGGCAGAGAATCGCCGCGTTTTCACAGAGCAAAGTTATGCGGGAGCGGCTGTGCCAGAGCAAACTGAATTGCTCGCCGCCCTGCGAATAGGAGACCCTACGTTATTTAAGCTGCATAACCCGGAGAATTCTATAGTCGATGAGGTTTTAAGCGACGAACCGCTGCAAGCTGGCTCGATCGTAAAAACAAGGTGGCGTGTCGTTAAAGACTTATGGGGACCAATAGATGCGGGCAATAACCGAGTACCTTCTGGGGGTGTTTTGGTAGAACCTGTTAGTCCAGAACACATGAATCCCCGCAAGGCGATTTGAAGTTCCTCGCCCTGCCGATTGGTTGGGGCCAGTATTATATGGTGGGAGCATCTTTTGCACGGGAGAGGGCGGGGCGAAGTCTGTGAACTCCGCACTATCATATGCTCGACAAGACCTTCCCACACGTGAGCGAACCATGGCAATAACAAGAATCGAGCAGCGCACACAGACAGATTGTATGGTTGCATGTTTAGCGATGATATTGGATTTGTCCTACGATACTGTTGCTGAATGGTTTGACTCTTCCCGTCGAAGCCCGAATAGTTTAGCGGACGCAGCGCGTCCCCCGTCTAACGCGCAGTCACTTTGAGATAGTCTCGGATACATGGCTCCGGATAGCCTGGAAATGTGCAACGGTGGCTGTCCTCGCACACACCTGTTGTTTGGATTCGTCCCCGATGCTTAGTTGTTGCTGGATTGCCAAGCTCGGTTGCAACCCTCAGGATCTGAGCACCATATCGGCGGCGGCCTTGCCAGTTACAACCGCTCCTTCCATGAAGCCCTGCCAATCGGCCACATGTTCGCCGGCGAAGTACACTCTCTTGAAGGACTCCAGCAGCGCTGGTCGCACTTTGAACCATTGGCCAGGCCGGTAGAACGCGTAGGCTCCCCCTACGAAATGATCCTTCTGCCACGCCTGTTGCTTGATCGCGAGTGCCGTACGAGCCACCGTTGCCGAGTTCCAATTCAACCCGAAAGCGTGGGCGACGTCTTCCACGATCCAATTCTTTAGCTCCAGCTCAGGAGACGAAGCAATATCGTCTGCTTTGTCACCGACGGCGTAGCTACACAGAATTCCTCGACGCCCCTTCTGCTTGTAGGTGCTGTCAAAACAGTAGTCCGACGCCAGACTGGTACAGACGGAAAAACCGCCTCGCTTCGGCTCAGGCCAAAATCGGTGTGAGCAAAGAACAGCTGTCTTTGTGATACGCGCGTACTGCAATTGCATGGCTGCGGCTATCTTCTCTTTGGGACCGTCCTTTCCCCACTCGATACGTCCGACGCAATGCGCGGGCAAGGCACACACGCAGAAGTCCGCGTGCACTGGACGTCTTCCCTTTATTTGTACAGTGACGCGTCCGTTAGCCTGAGTGATTTGTTTAACCTCACAATCCATTTGTATACTGTTTTTTCCGATTGCGTCTGCCAATGCCTTCACCAAGCGGTCGTTCCCGCCGCAGACCTTGAAGTCCATCTCATCGGTGTTGTCTACCTGTTGATCCTCAGTACTCAGGTATTCAGTCGCGGCCGTGTACGCGGAATTCATCCGGATGGTCTCTCCGAAATCTGTGCTGTCCATCAAGTCTCGGCGGAGAAGGTCTCTCCGGTCGAAGCCGAGTTCCGCCAGCTTGGTCCACCAGTCGAGTTTGTCCAATTGTTCAAAGTCAGGTCGCTTGAAATCTTTGAACTCTCTTTCAAATTTCTTCCAGATCTTAAGTGACGTGCTTGACATGCACCATTTGCCTGGTGCGAGCACTCGTGCACGCTTGCTTTGATTCCAAAACGAGTTCGCATATTGATGAGATTCCAACTTCAGATCAAAAGCACAACACAATCTCTGCATCTCATGATGATCGTTTCCGATCCATTCTCCACCCAGCTCGCAAACCAGACCCGGCGCGTTTTCAAACCGATGCGTCATCACTCGCCCACCAAGTCTCCGCGTTGCTTCTAGCACCGTCACATTCCATCGGTGTTGCGTAAGGCGGTACGCGGCGGCAAGTCCGGCTAGGCCAGCCCCGATCACCACACACTCTCGTCTTTTCATATCTGATTCCTCATTGTTGACGAGAACATATATCACCATAGCTTGTAATATCTAGTTATTTAATATAGGCTGCATGCAATTTTGGCTCGCCGTGCCTTCGTTACCTAACTGGGGTCTCGGCCATAAGGAGCTAGCATGGCGTCTCTTTTGATTCCAGTCGACTCTGCTACGGTTGATGCCATCCAATGAAATGTTTGTGGAGGATTCAGTAAGGCTTTTTGTCTAAACCTCTTTCTGCAATTCAGTTACGCACTGCTGCAGAGAGCGACCGGATCAGTGACTCTACTGACAAGTCTGACCAAAGATTGGAGAGGAGAAAACTAATGTCCAGTATCCCATCAGTGCGCTTGGGCAAGACCAACGATGAAGTCTCAAAGGATTTAGGTCTTCTGACGGATATAGCAGGTACATGGCACGGAACAGGGTTTAACCTGATAGCTCGGCCCGATAAACAAGGAAGTGCCCCGCTATTCCTCGAACTCAATCAAACCGAAGAAACGTTGAGGTTCGATCCCATCGCTACGTCTATCCCCAATCGCGGCAATGCCCAAGGCGACATCGAATTATTTGGCTTAACCTACCTTCAGAAAATCAGCGACTCCGTCACAGGTGGTGCGCTACACATTGAGCCCGGCATCTGGATATCCGTGCCGACGACCCAAGCACCGCCGGAAACTCCCAGCGTAGCCCGCATGGCCTCCATCCCGCACGGCAATGCCCTGCTGGCACAAGGCACCGCAATTCGTGTCAACCCGGTATCTGGCGGTACTTTTGCAATTCAACCTGTGAACACTGCACCCTTCCCACAAGGAACGGCGATGCCGGCTGGCGGCACGCAAGGCGGCTTCCCCGAATACGATCTCTCAAACACAACTCCAGCGGCGACGAACTCTCGAACGCCCTTCGGCGACGTCCCCCCGATCCCGCTTCCGACCGCGATTAACGGCGTCCCCATACAGAGCGTAGTGAATGACCCGACCCGACTCTTGCAACAGGCCATTAAAGGCCAGGTCATCGAAGAAATGGTAGTACTCCAAATTGCAACCGTGGCCAGCCTTGACTTCCAAGTCAAGCCGGTCCCTGTGACAAATGGCGGAGGTGGCATTGAGAACATCGCTTTCCTCGGGACGAACGCAGACACGGCTCTCGTCTTCGCGACCTTTTGGATCGAGACGATCAAGCACCCCGCTCATCACTTCATGCAGCTTCAATACGTTCAGACTGTTTTGCTGAATTTCCCTCTCCTACCAGCAGGGAAGCCACCGGTGCCCTTTAGTTGGCCGCACGTGTCGGTCGCTACGCTCCGCAAGACATTCGGCGGCCAATAGCTGAAACCAGCATCATCTACTCAGCGAGCGTCTTGTTATGAGGCGCTCGCTGTAAACACTAGCTTATAGCATTGGTTGAAAGGTGATCGCGCCGCCAAGCGCGTGGGAAGAAGGAACGGCGACCCACAAAGTACCCGGCCCGCTGAGGCAGGCATTTCCCAATAGCGATGTACCGCTGCCGCACCAAATTCTTCCGCGTATGGCAACCAGTCCGGGTTTGTGACAACAAGGACATCCACGTCACAGCCGAATGCGGTCTGGCCGGCATTTGCCAATTCTTGTTCGCCTATGATCTTCGATATGTCCTGGCTCGCATTGCTGATCTGGACTGAGATGAACTTAATGTTCAACCTCTCAAGCAATGAGACTGTGTCAGCGTGGGCGATGAGCACAAATAACCGAATCCCGCAAAGCTCGGACGAATACTCCGCAGGTAGTCGCGCAGAATTTCGACCTCGTCCAGGTCGGCGAAGTTCTGCCCGCCCAATCGTTGCCCCAAAGCAGAACATCCAGGCATTTCTTGAGCCGTCCTGTACTTTCCACTTCTGGAATAAACCGTCCTCTAACAATTGGCAAGTGTCGTCCCCACTCGTTACACGGGCGGATTTTATCGCGCGGCTTGGTGTCCTAGTCGCGCCGTAAAAGCACTCGGCGTATGGCTGATGAGCCGAGATCGCCAGGTCAAATCACGTCAGCACGTCAAAAGAAACATGCGAGTTTGTGTGATAGGCCTCGTCACCGAGCTGAACCGCTTCGCCCGGGGCCTTGTTCCTCGTTGCGTGGAGCGCGACATTCCCTCGGTGACGATGCGATATCAAGAATATCTTTGCCCCGGGATTATCTTGTCTGAGCTGGATTAGCTTGCGTCGAAAAGTCACATCCGCGCCGCGCAGTCTGGAGCGATGCGTATTGTTCAAGAAAGAGGAGGAGATTCGTGCAGCGTTCGTCTACGTCCAAACCGAGAGTCGAATTACCGTCCAAATCAGATAGTACGACGGACGCAGGCTAAAAAGATTTCTTAGGCTGTTCGAGATGCTCGGCCACGTTTTGTGCCTTCCATAAAAGTGCTGGGTGAACGCGTACCCGTTCCACGATCTCTGGATTGGCCGGGAATAACAGGGCCGGGAGATAGACGCCCGAGGCCATGGAGGCAAGATACCCCTCTTCGCGAGAGTGATCGAGAACGCTCTCAAGAAGCGGACGGACCGTGGTCAACATAGCAGCTAGTTGTGGACGATCGTCGGCCTTAAGCAGCGGGAATAGAAGTCGCTCTAAGTCTCTCGGATCCATCTCCGAGATCCTTTCAATTTTGTACGTCCTGAAGTCTCGGTCCATTGTGCTGCAAAAGAGTACGGCAAGCTTGCGAAGGAGTTTAGCGTCGTGCGTCAGCTCGGAGTTTACAAAACGATGAAGATCGTATAGGTCGCGAGGATGGCGGCGATCGATCATGGCCTTTATTTTCCCACCGAATAATTCCTCGGGAGCAAGGACTAGGAAGTCGCAGCGTTGCGCAGCGAGCATCGTTGCAGCCGGGACCACTCGCGGCGGGAGCGCGCAGACGCGCATTAAGAAATTGATTTCGACTTGAATGCGATCTTGGTTGCCCGAATAGTTCGTGTAGCCAAGGTGCCATTCACGTAGTGCATGGTTATTGGTGCCTTTTTGCAATTTGTAGCCGAGGCCCGTTGCGATTTGCTCCACGGCCTTCCCTAGGTCGGAGCGATCGGCGAGCATTTCGGCGCGGTCCACGTGTGCAATATAGTTCAGGTCGATGTCTACCGATAGCCGCGTGAGACCTAAATAAAACAGATTCAATGCAGTCCCGCCTTTCAAAACTAGCTTTCCTTGAAGAAAGGAATGCTTATGGAACTCGATTAGGAGTTCGCGAAGACGGAGAACTTTTTCGAGACTGTCGGGCTGAAAGCCGGTATCCCGCGCTTCTTTGAGAAACCGTGATGAATTGAATTTCATGTGGGTATTTTTCCGTTTTCAGTGGGAGCGAGTGTCTCCGGAACCATAAGCTTCCACTGGGGGACCCAACGGTTCCCTGGACGCTTATCTCCGAGATATGCGACGCCGCGTGGAAGCTTGCTCAGCAGCGCTTCTCGCGGTGCGCCACGAAAGAAAAGGGTATTTGCGTGACGATCTAGAAAAAATCCCAGTCGCGAATATAGCCAAGGCTTTCGTAGTAGCTTTAGATATTCCAACGCTGTTTCAAAATCAAAAGCAGGAAACATTGCAAGCGACTTGTCGAGTTCGTCGACACCGCCGCTGTACTCCGGAAACATCAAGCAATCGACGAAGGATCGCTCGCGTTCGGTGACGAGGACATGATCGGTTCCGACGTTTACTCCCAATAGCCTTTGTTTCTCGTCCCGGAGCGCGCGGGGCGGAGCGACGCGATGGTAGGTCACTCCTTCGAACGCAACGTCTTTTCGAGGTCTTATCGAGAAGTAGTAGACCGTCTGTAATACCTGATTGGCTAGACCATGCCATTCGAGGGCAGAGTGTAGTGCCACTATGCCATCTTCTCGAAGCGCAGATGGAACTTGATAGCGATCAAGAGGAAGGGCGGAGAAAGCCCCCGTATAAACGCCGTTAGCCAGTCGGTGAACTCGGCCATCTCTTTTGAGGCGGTGCAAGATATTAAGGAGGGATCGGTTGTGCTGGTCCTTGGAGTAACGGTCGCGAGCCTCTCTCAGAGTAAATAGAGAAGCAGACTGTGCGAACTGGGTAAACGGAACGTGCGCATCCATTGCATTCTCACCAAGACTTGAAATTACACATATTTTGTGTGTTTTTACAGATTTATATGAGAATCACTACCCGCATCCGTTCTCACACAAAAATAGAATAACATACAAAAAGTGAGCGGAAAACAGTTTTGATGAGAATTCCACTTCGAAGCATTGGAACCCAAAATGTTAGAAAATGAGTTGACAAACAACTCAACATAGAGATACGATCCGGAAGTTTGAAATGGGAGATGACGACATGGCGAGCTTTGGAGAATTGCTGCGGGAGCAGCGGCGGAGAGCAGGAGTCAGCCAGCGCGACCTTGGCGCGCGGGCGGGCTTAGATTTCTCCTACATCAGCAAGCTGGAAAATGACCGAATACCCCCGCCTGCAGCCGACACAGTCGTCGCTATTTGTAAGGTCTTAAAGATCGAACCGGAGGAGCTTCTTGCAGCGTCCGGGAAACTCCCGGCAGATATTCGATCGACGATGGGCTCTAGTGTGGCGGCGCAATCATTTCTGCAGAATGCGAGCAGAATGAGCTTAACGGAGCAAGAGTGGAAGGAAATGACTACCTCTTTGCATCGTTTGCGAGAGGGTTGAGCTGAACCATGATGTCTGCACAGCGAGAGTTGGGATTGGAAGAGGCTGCCGAGTTTTCCGGGACAGCCGACGCATACGTCGGGCTGAACTGGTCTTACAGTCGTCGCGAATCCGTTGATCAGTGTACGCGCCGATATTTCTTGCAGTACTATGGAAACACCCTGGGAGACGCCGAGTTCAAGGCGCGAGTGCAGTTTCTAAGGAGTGTTAAGAATCGGTATCTGCGGACAGGGGAACTGGTTCACCTCGTGATCGGCACTTACTTCAAGAAGCTGAAACAGGGCAAAAGCCTGTCTGCGGATTGGCTTACCAAGTGGGCCAAGGATCTCTTTCAGAAAGACCGAAAGTATTCTGCACATATTCAGGCTGGCGGGATGGCATCCAATGAGCAGTACCCTCCAATACTTCTGGATGAGATTCTCAACAAAGATCAAGAGAGCGACTTGTTGCTGTCTCACGCTGAGGAGCAAATGTTGAAGGCCATTCAACACTTCTTCGCGTCACCCACGTTCTCTGAATTTCGAGAGTTAGGCGCCGCTCCCGAAAGCTACATCGAGCGGAAGCTTTCGCTTCGAGGCTTCCCGGTGTCTGTTTCCGGCAAGGTTGATCTTGCTTGTGCAAAGGAATCTAACGTAACGATCGTCGATTGGAAGATTGGTTCTAAGTCCGACGGAGGAGCTGAGAGTTTGCAGCTTGCGACCTATGGCTTATGGGCCGCCACGGAATTTGGAGTGATCGAAGAGAACGTGCGGATCACAAAGGCGTATCTCGTGAGCCAGGAGGTTGTGGAGTTCAAGGCCGATCAGCAAGCGTTTGCAAATGCGAGGGTGCGGATCCTGCAGGACTTGGAGCGAATGGTGATTCTGCATCGCTACGGAAGGGCCGGCATGATGGAGGCGTTCAGTCCGAATCCACAGCAGGGTGTTTGTCGTCTCTGTCCATTTCGAGAGGTCTGTCCAGAAGGAAAGGCAGTCATCCATGATTGAAACAAACATGCGAATCGTGGTGGGGGGCACGGACCTGAGCGTGCCTGTGCGGTATGCGCGGGTGGGAACCGCTCACGTGACGAGAGAGAATCTGGAGCGAGCCTGCAATTTGTTGGGCCACAGGTACCAATTGGCAGCCCGGCCTGTGCCGAAGCAGGAGAACGAGCTTATCGTTCTGTCTGAGAAGCCCCTGCGCGGGCTGAAGGTGGAAGACGAGAACGCAACCGTCACGATTGAGGACTCAGGAAAGGATGGTTGCGAGATAGACCTCACGGGCGACACTGGCAGAATCGTGGTGCCCGCACTCGTCGAACGAGCCCTTCTCGCCCGGCTTCCGAGTACGACGAAGCTGTGGCGGCTAGATAGTCCGCGCAAGTGGCTGGAGCCGTCTCCTTTTGTAAGCAAAGATGGGATAGAAGCGTATCGGAGGTACGAGGTTTCGTCTTTGCTGATTGACGGAGTTGGTGTGGCGATCAGCATTGACATTAGTACCGCGTTTCTTGGGAGTGAGGCGATGGATCATTATTACGCCGCCGGAATCTCGCCGGAGGAAAGCAGACGCAGACAGGAAGTTTTTAGTCGCCTCGCGAACCGACAAAAGGGACAGAAGGGCACCCTCGTATATCGGATCGGATCGACTACGAGTACCTGCTACTTCGAGAAGGGGAGTCTTGGACAAACGTGCGGCCGGACTCCGGAACTGAAAGTGAATGGGAAAAGCTACAGATCATTATTTGACTACTACACGCAACGCCATCCCGAAGCGAACGTAAAGGAAAGTGAGCCGGCGGTCCTCGTCTCGTTCCGCGGGATTGACCAGGCTGTCTGGGTCGCGGCGCGATTGCTCCGCGTGCGTGTGATGAATGATTCGGTGCCAGATTCGCTTTCCTCCGTCGATAAGATTACTCCCTTGGAGCGCGTGCGCATGATCGAACAGTTTTGGTCCATGCTTGGCGAGACACCCTTTGGGAAGGATTTCTTGAAGCTGTCGCCGGGGTTTTGGCGACCTGATGGGGGGCGCACTATTGCCGTGCCGGTCCCTGAGCTCGAGTTCGCAGATGGGCGAGTATTACCGCCGCCTCATCGAGCGGAATCAGCCGAGTATAAGAAGCACTATCGCGAGCGGACTGAAATGCTTGAATCAGCCGGGGTCCACCACCTCCCGCCAGCCACGAATCGTACCATCCATGGCGTGCACCCGAGCACGATTGGCAGTGGAGCGGCGGTGAAACTTGTAGGAGACGTGGCTGAGACGATTTCTAAATGGACGAAAGTACCTTTTAAGACGAATGTTGCGGCATATAACAATGTGACGGAGGCGACCACCCGGCTGCGCTCGACAGTGCAGTCGGGGACCGTGCTCTTTATTCTGGACGAGAATCCCGTAGCCTATTATGACAGTGCTTTTCAGTTGCCGGGTTGGCGCCTTAAGCGAGTGACCCAGGCATCGCTGCGGAGGCATTACAGGTATCTGCAGGAGGGCGTTCGGGATAAGAAGACGAATTCTATGAATCTGCACAGAGGAGGCCAGAAATGGGATCAATATGTGCAGATGAACGCGTTGGACTTACTACAGCAGATGGACGGCATCCCGTACAGGATTCCGTCGATCGGAACCTTTGATGCGCAGCTTGCTATCGACGTGGGATATGACCGGCGACATGTCGCGATGTCGCTGCTCATTGCTCGGGAGAAGAGCGTGAGTCCGAGTTTCCGAATCGTGACTGAAGTTCATGCCAAGACAGACCACAAGCTGGAAACCATCAATGCGGCGATTTTGACTGATATGATTTTACAGATCTTCGGAAAAGTCTTTCGTGGGAAGTGCGACCCGCTACGGTCTTTATTGGTGGTTAGAGATGGGGAATTCAGGGGAGAGGAAAAGACCGGGGTGTATCAAGCGCTGCTGCGCCTGAAGGATAAGGGATTTGTGACTCTGGACGCCTCCACGCCGCTTGCAGAGCTCCACAAAACGAGTCAAAAAAATATTCGCCTTTGGGAACGCGCGTCTGAGACGATCGCCCTGAATCCGCTCGAAGGCCAGGCGGTGATGCTTTCGTCTAGCGTGGCGGTACTGGTAACGACGGGTTCTGCCACCCTCCACCAGGGTACTGCGGAGCCGATGCTGATTTCCTGCGAGGGGGCTGAAGGGCTCCTTCAAAAGGTAGTGGAGGCCACTGCCATTGGCGCTCAGCTGAATTGGGGAAGTCCGGGCGTGGCGCAACGGCTGCCACTGGTTTTCAAGAGGACGGACGACGAATTGGATATCCGATACGCCCAGGAGATACGAAGGATCGCGTAGAGATAGCGTGGAAGGGAGAAGAAACCATGGAGAACGCTGGGAAGAATGACTGGCTTGTTTCGCAAAGTTTGGAGCGTTCCCTCGACATCATTTCGGCGATCAATCGGGTTTCCATTCATTCGAAATTGCGATTGGCAGGAATGGAAGACACGAAAGCTGCAGACGAGGTCGGTGTGGCGCGCAGTGTGTTGACGATTTTTCTGAAGACGCTCGGTGAGTTGATTGAAAAGGCGGAGGAATCGGAGGACAAGATCGCCTTCGGAACGGACCCTAGGCTCAGCAGCCTGGCACGAAAATTTCTGACGCATTCGGGGGAAAGTGCTGGTTCAGTCCTGTATCGCGTGGAAAACCTCAGGCAGCTCAAAGCACTCTTGGAGGAAGACGCTGCGACCAAAGATAAGGTTTTGGTCGATGAGCTCGCGAGTCTGAGGTCGGTGTTGGAACAGCACGCTCAGGCGGACGCCGCTATCATCTTCAACGAAGTATGAGCGTCCGCGAAACATTGAAGCGCAGGAACGAGGATCTCCAGAGGGATCTCGAAAAGATTGTAGAGTTGGTTGACCGGGCGTGCATCGTGCCAGAGCTGGAACCGTACCGAGGCGTCCTGCGGGCAAGAACTCGGCAACTACTTGCGGCGTCGCGACAAAACCTCGATTGGCTGGAGACTGCACAGGATTCGTTGTTGCCCGATGTCTTGAGCGAAACATCGACTCTGGTGCAATACGTTCGCCTGCTGAAATCCCGATACTTGCGCGGTCTCTACCGGACAATGGATTGGGACCGGGTATGTCTACAGACTATAGCGTGGCTCCATGCGGAACACAGTCAGACTACAAGCTATCCGGCGGTCTTCGCCGATGACGACGTATCAATAATCCCTTCCATGCGGCTGCCCTTCTATTTTTTCCCTTGTGTGGAACAGCGCGGGTTACGGTTTCAACCATTATTTTTTCACGAGTTTGGGCATCTGCTCTACAAGTGCCATGAAAATGAACTGGATGCTCTGGTCGGGGAATTTCAACAGACGGTTGAATCCGAACTCCTTCCCGCTTCGCAGCGAAACGACCAGTACGCGCAAGAACAGGCAAGCGTTCGCCAGTCTATTGTAGAAACATGGTACAAGTGGATGCAGGAGTTCTTCTGTGATGCCGTTGGATTGGTGATCGGTGGTCCGTCTTTTCTGCACGCCTTCTCCGAATACATCAACAAATTCCAGCTGTCCGATTATTATCGGCAACCATCAGATCTCCGTGCGAGCACGCACCCAATTTCTCATTTGCGAATTACGCTGTTGGTGGAGCGCGCACAAGCAACTGGTTTTGACGTGGACGCCCAGCGAATCAGCAAACAATGGAACGAGTCCGCAAGGCTGCTAAATCTGACTGAGGACTATCACGGTTTCTATACCGGATCGTTGAAGCCGGCGTTGATTCAAACACTCGACGATATGTTAGTGGAGGTTTCGCCGCGGGGATGCACGAAGGACGATGCCGATGGAATTGGGTGGGATTCTGAGCCGCGTAACCTGGTCGCTCTATTGAATCAAGTGTGGCTCAAGTATTTTCAGCACCCTAGTGAGTTTGCCGAGTGGGAGACTTCTGTTCTTGAGGGCCTGTACAGTCTGCACGCTACGCAAGGAAATAGTGCATGCTAATGTCAGAGGGCGTCGATAGAAGTTTTCGCCGATAGCGGTGTAAGGGCAATTGGGGCGAAGTCAGGCATGGGACGGGCGATTGGAATCGAAGTGAAATCTGGGCGCTCGAGCCTTTCTGTCCGTCACTGCGGAGCGTACCGATCGGTCCCAATGGTCTGGGCAAATTCGCGTGCGAACTTGAAGTCGTCGACTGGCGAGATGACAAACCTCCCAGCCATAAAGACCTGGCCAGCGTTTTCGTGCTCGACCATTGGAAGCGTGAAATCAACCGGAGACAGCGCATTATCGAAGACCGCTACCTTGTGCCAGAAGCTGCGTTCTTTGCAGTACATCACGATCTGAGGGGAAAGCGGGAAAACGACATATGTTCCTTCCGTTAGAAATCCGGCTTTAATCCACTTTCGATTGTCGCCCGTCTTGAACGCGACGGGATTGTCGGAGGTGAAGAAAGGGTATTCGGAAAGATTCCTGCCAAATATCCAGATCGAATCTTCAATGGGTTTGGCGACCGCTCCGATGAAATCTTGGTCCCACAAATATTCGGTATGTATCCGGGTCTTCTCTTTATCGGACAGGCTGTCGCGTGCGGGGGGCTTCGCAGAGGAGTCTTGGTCTTTCTTCGGTACAGGCTCTGCCAAACCGACGTCCATTAGGTACATTGCCTGGACGTATTTTCTGTCTTCGTCGGACGGGGCGTTACGCAAGAACCAATCCTCAAATGCGCAGATAATGTCCTTTGCGTCGGCCGTTCGGAGAAATTGGAGAGCGATGTAGGTCGAGACTATTTGCCTATTTACCGTCGGAATTTGGATCTTTTCGCCCCGCGTCAACTCCATCAGCCAGTTCAACCATTGGTCGGTGATGAGCGAGAACTCGGTCTCGATGCCCGCGAATTGCTTCTCCATCGTGAGCGCGTCGCGGCCCAACGCGGCAAATTCGTCTAGTTTATAGAAGTCCGATTGTGCGGCTACAGATTTTGTACCGGTTTGGAAGGACTTATCTGTCGTCTTGTCCCAAACCCAGAGGCGCCCGTCGGTGTTTGCGAATCGCCGAAGGTAGAATTGCGGCACGTAGTGATGGAGTTTAGCTGTACCCATTTTCCCAGCGCTCGGTCGAGCCTGCTTTCTAAGATGGCGCGTTCCGGATATCGCGATGGCTCAAGAATCTCAGGGGATATGCTCAATCTCAACATTCCCCCACTTCTCTTTCAAATATTCAGCGACAAGGCGTCGGTGGCAATGATGAGGCTTCTCCTCGCTACATAGCAAACATGCACCTTCTAGCATTTCGGGGGAGGTTTTCTCTTCTATCCGCCGAGATCGCATTAGGTTCAGAAATTGTTCCTCATATAATGTCCACTCGCCCTTGTGTTTTTTGTACGTTTCGAGGATGTCTTTGGTGGGGGCCAAATCGGGAAGATGTACGTACTCGATATTGCAAATAGCTTTAGTGAAATAGTGGAGGTCGTCCCTTTTTGTGAACCCTGCGAGTTGGGAGACGTTGTTCAAGCGCACATCCACTAAACGTCGTACTCCAGCATTTATTAGCCGTGTGAAAAACGTCTCCGCAGACTTCTTCGTAAACCCGATGGTAAAGATCTTCATCCGGCAGCGCTTCTCAGAGCACGAATATCGGCAGGGACGGTATCGCTAGGGTCGTAGGCAATGCGCTCTCCCTGAAGTCGATACGCTTGGGCAAACAAATCCTCGGGGGAGCGAAAAAGGTGATGTTCATCCTCACGCAAATTGAGCGTCTTCGCCAATCGGCGCAGTGCATCCGTATGGTCTTCAAGCGTGCCGTCCGCGTGAATATGCTGAATGATGATGCCAAGCGCCGCAAGATGCCTTGCAACTAGGATCGTGCGATGACATGCAAGCGGTTCCTTCTCGGCACACATGAGGACAAGGCGATACTCTTCCATCCCCTTCTGCACGCGCTTTAAGCCAAGCCGAAACAATTCAGTCTGCGCGAGGCGTTCATACTGGACCTTGCCGTGCTCGTAGCAGGCGGGGTCTTCGCTGCGCGCGCCTAATTCCTTGCCCAGGAACACATATTTGATCCTGCATGCCCGCAAACACCCGTTTAGTTCCTCGCGGTTGAACTGCGGATTCACGCGGCTGTAGGGTTTCGATCGCACATCGCAAAGCGCCGTGATTCCTTGCAGCCGCAGGAGGGAGAGGAAATGTTCCTGAGAGTGCGTCGAATGGCCGATGGTGAAAACGGTGTTGTGCATGGTTTCGCTCATAGGGCCGGATTGCTCATGACCGCAGCCACAAGCTTGTGGCAACGATTGTTGTCTTTTTCCCAAGGCTCGGTCAAGCTTATGCAGAGGTAGACGTTGTTCACTCCATAGTCGCCTTCCTCCTTCGCCGCGAACGCGGCGATGGCAACGGGGTCGGTCAAGCTCAAGCTGTAATCCACGCCCTTGTATCTGAATTTTCCTCGATAGGTCTTGGTTGTCTTCTCGTTCCAGGTCTTGGAACCGATTTCAACGGTGAAAGTGCTTTTCTTGATCAGCACCAAGGAATCGTGCAGAGCGGCGGCTTCCGCTTGACTGATGCAGTTGAAGGCGCCTCTACCGGTATGATCACTGTTGATCCACAGGGACTCTGGCCGTTCGCGAAGTTGCTCTAAATCGTCCCACGGAAGCTCGCCTTTCTTAACCCACCTGGTCTTGGCATCGATCACTTGATTTTCCGTCTGATGGTTGTGCGGGGCCGTATTGAGAAACGGTACATCGATGATGTCGAGAAGCTTCGGACTCGTATTGTTCTGATACTTACATTCCGAAGATGATACCTCGGCCGTAGCTCGAGCGCTGACCGGTCGAATCCAGCCACCGTACATCCCGTCTCTGAGAACCTCCCGGCCTGCAATACAACTGCCGCCTATCTTAAACGAATTCGCCAGGCATACTATTCTCTTAACGTATGGCATTTAGCGCCGGGTCCCGTCGGCCCGCTGCCATCGGCAATTTGAGTTTGTGGAAAGCGCAGCCGAGCCAGTCATTCCCGGACCGTAAAACAAGTAAGTTTACCGCGAAAGGCGTTGCGTGGCTCTATCCTTCTCGCCCGGTCTGGAGTTGGGCCTATACCGGGCGCTGGATATGCCGATTTCAAGACCGTCGGCGTAGGTAGCTAAGGTTGCTCGCATCGATTAAAGCCTTTGCCAAACAAGCGTGTTTCCTTGCCCGTTCACTCAAAGAGGCGGCTGTTTAACAAGCTGACAATTATTAGTAGAATGTCGGCTCCGCAACGCTCGGGACAGGCTTCAATGACTCCTCGAAAAACATCTAGAAGGTCGTCGGGCAAATCGACTTGGCAAAGACATGTTTGGAAAATTGCGCTCGTTCTCTTAGGATGCGGCGCGATCATTTGGATCGTCGTTCGATACCACCAGCGCCCTGTATCGAGTTCCTCCATTGACGATTGGGTTCGTCAGCAGGACTTTGATCCTGTACGCCCGTTTCGCTCGGATTTCCTACCGGGCACTCTCGTGACGGTTGGACAATCTCGCGACAGAGTGGCTATGGCCAGCTCAGAGTTCTTGGGCGGGCACACCAGCGGTGTGTCACAGGCCTCACTTCCCAACATCACGCTGACACTCAAGTTGAAGGCGAGCGCAAACGCTAACGCGGGTGCTGCACAAATCGGTGGTGGAGAGGACCTCAACGCGTCCCTGGAGCTGTCCAACGTGGAATTGCTGACGCTTCCACTCGATAAGGTCCGAGATGGCGTTCAGCACAACACACGGATTCAACAGGCATTGAGCGACCATCCCGACGATCTCTTTGTAATTCTTGAGGCATTGAAGGTTGGTAAGATGCGACTGGTCTTTCGCGATGCGTCCGACGCAAAAGCCAAGGCGACGACCGTCACCGAATGGGTCAAAGCGACATTTGGCGGCTCGGCTTTTCTCGACCAATCAGGAACCGTCCAGTCAGATGCGCCACTGATTCTGGGCACGAGACTGGCTCGGCTAAGAGAGGCGAGCATGGCACTGGGAGGGTCTTCGAGGGAGACGATTGTCGACACCGTTTCCACGTCGGATTTGGAGCGATTCCGGACTACGGTAGCCTCTAAGGTCGAGAGACTGTACTCCAACTTTGATGTCTACGGGCTCGTGATTTCGTTGGGGAATTATCCCGCGCTGAGCACGAGAGCAGGTGGTGAGCTTCCGGATGCCGTTAGAACTGGCGAGGGCGTCGCGACAGACCTCAGAAGACTTGTCCCTCCGGCGCAGGCCAATCATATTCAAGTCGTTGAAAGTAATGAAGTCAGTCCAAAAACGTTCGATCCTACTCGCAGACTTTCGAGAAGTGATCTTTTGGAGGGAATTCACGACTTTTTGGCCTATGTCAAACGTAACAGAGACCCCAACAAGCAGACTCTGGTCATTCTTTACTATTTCGGTCACGGACTGGCTGACGGCATGTCGAAATCCGTTTTCCTGGTTCCGGAACAGTTTGTCGATGACGAAACCAAACACATCCCTGATATCAGCGATAGGCTGATCGATATAGCCGACATCAACCGACAGATATCTGAAGTTACGGACCATGCGATCCTCTTGATAGACGCTTGTCGTGCCTACAAAGATCAAGCCAAAGAACTGATAGAAGCTTGGAAGAAAACCGTCAAACAAGGCTCAGACGTGGGCGGAATTCTCAATGCTATTCAGTTTGCGAGCGGAATCTACGGCCCGACCCCGATCATCTTTGCGAGCGACGACGGGATGGCCGCGGATACTGTGAAGTATCCGGTTGGTGGCCTGTCGTCGGGAACTGGACCCTTGAGCCTCAAGCTGAGAAGTGTTCTGAACGACGTGGATTCAGAGGGTCGCGGCCTGTCGTTGGAGGGGTTCATAAATGCGTTTGAGAGCCCTTCAGTGTCATTGCCTAACCTAGACAGCCAAGAGGCGGTTAAGGTCAGGGGATACTCCTTTACCCGAAGCGATTTCATCAGTCAGTTTGGCTCATCTGTAATTGTTAGCTGGGATCCCGTAGACGTGCTACCGCGTAAACAGGCTTTTGCCGATCCTTCTTTTGAGCTTTATTCACATTCCGGCGGATCGGGGCCACCCGTTCGACTTTCAAGTGGAATTGCCAATGCGCGAAATGTTGGACGCCCCTCCGGCAAGGATGTGGAAGAGCTTGTCTTCGCGCCCGGTATCGGTTTGGTGGCCCGTGACGACGCTGATGATGTATGGATTCGCGGAACAAACGGTTGGCGGCTTTTTCAAACGGATCTACCGATCGTCCGAATCGGATGGGATCGTGATACCGGATTGCTGCTATACCAGTGGGACGAGAAAATTTTGTATCGCGTTCGCGGCGCCGCACTCGATGCAATCTACACAAAATTTCATTCCGAGCTCTTGGGAGGCAGCGCGACCGGCGGATTCATCGTCATTCGGATTAGGGATGCAGGGGCATCTGTGCTGTTTTTTGCACACGAAGGCAAACTCCAAGAGCTAACACGTGTCTCCACTTCCGATGTGTTCGACGCAGCGAGAGACAGTCATGGTCGATTGTGGTTCACGACAGCGGACGGTCTTTGGCTGTACGCCCAGGGACAATTGAGACGAACTGGCGAGAGCTTGTGGAGACCTAACAACATAGTAGTTGTCGGCGGCTTGGTGTACATCTGGTCGGAGGACGGACGCATCCTGTATCGGGTGGATTCGGACCCTGGAAGAGCAGATGCGCTGGATTTGAGAGACGTTGGTTTCGGCGACGTCTACGTGCGTCGCGACTTCACTCGCAGTTTTACTATGGAGAACTCCCTGACATGCTATTTCGGATTCGGTCCGGATGTTGTTAGAGTCAGTCTCGCTAAGGCCCGGTGGCAAGCGATGAGCAAGGTCATAGCTGTGGCGGCCTGACGGCTCTGACAAAAATTCGAACCAAATCCTCATGCCCGATGGCTAGCGAAAGGACGATTTCGTTCTTCAAGACTGCCGCCTTCAAGCGGTCAGCCAAGCGAAAGTTGGTCAGAGCGCCTGCCTAGTGAGCAGGAGCTCTCGGGGCTGAGGATCGTTTAACGAGTGATTTGTTGCGCGATTTATGATTTATCATGCCAGCCGTCTTTCGGAGCCGGCAGAAAATCTTTTAGGAGTGTTCTTGGGTGTATCGTCAAAACTGAACAGGGAACCGGCAGGAACTGTACGGAAAAGTGTGGCAGTTTCCCCTTCGTAATCTCGCGGTCGAATACGGATCTCCGATGTCGGTCTGGCCAGAGTGTGCCGGAAGCTTGAAATTCCACTTCCTGGCTTGGGCACCTGGCTCATCAACAATCCGGACCCGATCCGACGGTGAAAGTTCGATCGTCGCTTGGATTTCTCCGGTTCGCTTGGCAGCGAGTTCAATAGACGCCTCCTGCTTCAGGTAGGTTGCTCACTTTACGGGCAATCGTTCGATCGGAATTCTACTATGCCTCTTCCTTCAGGACGTGTTATATTTCGGGCAAGTAGCAATATGTAAAATAAGCACCGAGACTTGGCTGATGCTCAAGTCTCAACTGGAGGATCGTCCTTATGAAAACTAGGACTGCGCTGCTCGTCCTTGTCTTCGTGCTTCTTGCCTCAGAGTCGTTCGCCCAACAAGCAGGTGTAAAGCGAAATGCGATTCTCCGCAGCGATGCGTCAACCTCGAGCGAAGCCCTAGAGCACCTACACGTTGGAGATACTATTACGCTCGTAGATGCAGCTCCGCAAAAGGGGTTCTATCACGTCAAAGCTGCCGACGGGCAGGAAGGATGGGTTTGGTCAAGGAACATCTCGATTGAAGAAAGTGCGCCACAAGCAGCTGTAGGACCATCGTCAGCGGCTTCCGTCGAGGCGCAATGTGATGACAGCCTTTGGGATCACGTTTACAACCCACAACGTCTCATCGTGAAACAGAAGTGTATTGCGGTCACTGGGACAATCGTGGACGCCACTCACGGTAAACACCCAGATGGGGTTCGCCACGAGGCAGATGGCGACACGCACGGATGGCTGAAGGTTGATCCGCAATTCAGTAATTTATTGAATGCCGGAAACGTTAGTGACGAGGGTGGGAACCTAGTTTTCGAGATCGTTTGTAAATTCCACGTATCTCAGGCCGACGCGAAACCAAGCTGCTCGGCCTATCAAAGTACTATTCGCATCCCTTCTGTCGGGTCACGTGTGCGCATCGTAGGAACCTACGTTCAAGACACAAATCATTCCAGATGGATGGAAATTCATCCCGTGAGCTCAATCGAGTTGGTAACGAACCAACAATGAAACGATAGCGAGAAATTCCAGACTTAAAGCAAAGGTTGTCGGGAAGAACCTACTCCAAGCACTGGTAGGTTGGGAAATGCTTTTAGGTATGCTTTAACGAGCTCTTCGGTGTCAGCGTTGCTAGCTTGAATCAGCTTCGTATTCTTGACGCCTCATTGTGGTTCTGAATCGCCGCATTCATCGTTTTCTGCAAGCTGTTCGGAACATCTTGCTTCGATGCGAGGAGCCTTAGTTGTTCCACCTCGTTTAGGCGGGTATTGAGATCGATGTCCTCGATGTGGAGTTCGTAGAATTCCTTTGCAAACTCAAGAGCCTGAATGTTCGACCGGATATGGCGCCACACGCAAGGCAAGAATGTATCGGCGCAATCGCAAGGTTGCGGCACGGCGCAGCGAAATTCGCGCGTGAGCTGAAAGCGATTACTCGGCAGGCATTTCGGGTAACTGCGTGGAGCGACAAATTCCTCAGACCCTTCTAACCGCGACGATACTTACCACATTTCTAACAATTTCCATTGGTACGACACCCACTCTTGTTATTTAATGAACGCTCCGGCGCATTACGCCACTAACTGGTTTCGGGGGTAAGCTCGCATGACAGTTGGATTCAACAATCTAAAACATCTTGTCGTTCTGATGATGGAAAACCGCTCCTTTGATCACATGCTGGGTGGAATGAGTCTGGTCATGGAGAACGGGCAGCGAAAATACCCTGGTATCAACGGTTTGACGGGGAACGAATCCAATCCCGACTCGAACGGAAACCCCGTAAAGGTCAATCCGAACGCAAAATTCCAGAGTCAGCTCGATCCAGACCCCGACCATCATTTTCCGGGTGTGGACATGCAGATTTTTAACGATGCCCCACAAGGGGCGGGCCGGGTTCGGAGCATGCAAGGATTTGTCAAGGATTACTTCACGCAAACCAATAATGTGAACAAGTCCCATAACATCATGTCTTATTTCACCCCAGACAAGCTTCCGGTGCTCTCGACGCTTGCTACAGAGTTTGCACTCTTCAACGGATGGTTCTCATCGGTTCCGGGGCCTACTATCTGCAACCGCGCATTCGCTCATTACGGGACCTCCTTCGGACAGGTCGGAATGGACATTTTCGACATCCTTGCTTCGATCATGAGTTCATACGAGAGGATGCTTGCGGCCAGCAAGACTGCAAAAATCTATTATTACGACCAGCAAAGCTCGACGATGGAAATCGTAAACCTCCTGAAAAACCAGCCACAGATTTTCGGCAGCTACGACCAGTTCACCTCGGATTGCGCGGGCAACACTCTTCCCCAATACAGTTTCATCGAGCCCTGCTACAACGACCATGACGGCCCCGGGGGCGCAGAGATTCTGGCCTCGGACCAACATCCTGATCACAACGTGCAGGAAGGCGAGAAATTCATTGCTAGCATATACAATGCCATCCGTGGAAATCCGGCAGTCTGGGATAGCACAGCACTGCTGGTCGTCTATGACGAGCATGGCGGAATCTACGACCATGTGGCACCGCCCGATTGCACACCGGACGACTATCAAGCAAATACAATGGCCACGAACACCGGGGCGCCATTTAATTTCGATTATCTGGGTGTGCGGGTCCCTGCAATTTTGATTTCGCCCTATATCGCAAAAGGGACAATCGTTCCCGGCACGGAAGCCGGGGCCAACGCGCGCATCTTCGAGCACGCCAGCATTCCAGCAACCGTTACCAGCTTTTTCCTGAACGGCGATGCAAAACGCACAAAGAGAGAAGCAGCGGCGAACACCTTCCTCGATCTACTCGGTGACGTTAAACGTCAGGACGACGATCTTCCATTTTTCACGCTAGGGGGACACTAATGCCGCGGATTGTCATCAAGGTACCCGAGCCGGAGAAGGGTTCTTTTAACCCCAACCGCCCTCCCGGCATACTTCTGCTGTCGCAGACCCTCCACCTGCGCGAGGCGTTGCTGAGACATCTTAAGGATATTGCGGAAGTTCTCGCAATCGATCCGAAGAGTCTCAAAACCGAACGCGAAGTGAGCATCTATATCCACAGGGCAACCGCGATCCTGCACAAGCACGCGCGAAAACCTTCCGAAAAGGTGGTCAAATAAATTGCGCCTCGCGCTCCTCGTCCTTATTCTCTTTTCGGCGGAAGCCCTTCAGGCGCAGCAGCCCACGCCTCCTCCTGATCCTCCCGGTGAGTGGGACAAACTAAAGCAGAGCTGTTTCAGTTTCACATTCTCTGGGCTTGGCGGATGCGCCGAAGAGCTCTTTACCGGTGTGCCATTCCACATCGCGGTAGGGAGTATCGCTCCGCAGGACGGATTCGGCGCGGGTGTGGCCTATATCGGACACCACACAACCACTAACTGGAGAAATACCTGGAACGCCGACGCAATAGCTACGGGCAACGCGTCATGGCGCGCCGGTTTCTATATGAAATTCGTCCACACGCCTAATGAACCTGTCGGTGTCAGTTTTGGGCCGCCCCCGCCCGTGAAAGAAAACCTGATTGGGCTAACCGAACATACTGTGTTCAGCCTCTACGCGCAGGCAACGTCACTCAACAAAATTACCTTTTTCGGCTTAGGGCCGGATACAACGGAAGCCGGGCGCACGTTCTTCGGTATGACGGAAACTATCGTTGGTGGCAACGTCGTTAAGCCTTTTTCCGGGCACCTGAATGCATCGCTCTTCGGCGAGATGAATGGCCGCTTTGTGAGCATACGAGAGAGCAATGGACAGGATAATCCGTCGATCAGCCAGATCTATAATGAAGCAACCGCTCCGGGATTAACGACGCAGCCGGGAACTATCCAGCTAGGCGAAGGCATAAGGATTCGCCCGGTTTTCGATAATGACCTTGTTCGCTTAACTTACAGCGCAGCTTATCAACAGTATTTTGCGGCCGACAATTTTACTTTTCAGCGTTTCACAATCGACCTTGACCATCAGTATGCCCTTCACAGCATAACCCGTCTGAACGAACCCAGAGCCAACAACGGCCCCGATGCGTGTGCTATAGATTTATCGCATCCGAACTGCCCGAAACCTTATGTGAGGAATTTTGAGGGAACTGTAGGGTTCCGCTTCTTTACGTCTCTTTCCATGACGCCGGGAGGAAATATAGTTCCGTTCTATTTTCAACCGACGCTCGGCGGCTCGGACATCAACGGCAATTCGTCGTTGAGCAGCTATCAGGATTATCGCTTTCGCGCTCCCGACGTAATGTTCCTTCGGGAGAACTTTGAACATTCCATCTGGAATTTACCGATAGGATTCACGCTGATGGCCGATGAGGGCAAGGTCGCGCTGACCCGTGGCGGCCTGGGCTCAAGCCCATGGATTCACAGTTTTTCGACGGGCTTGACGCTACGTGCTGGCGGCTTCCCTCAGGTCTATCTGCTGTTTTCATGGGGCGGCAACGAAGGCACTCATACTATCGCGAACGTCAACACCTCTCTTCTGGGTGGCACATCTCGACCTTCGTTGTTCTGATTGAAAGGAGATAAACATGTTCGGGTCCGAGATGTTGGACGTTGCAATTGGAATGATTTTTATTTATCTCCTTGTGAGCCTGATCTGCTCGGCGGCAAACGAACTGATCGACCGCCAGCTGAAGAACAGGGCCACCGATCTTGAGCGTGGCATCCGCGAACTTCTCGACGACAAGGACGGAACGGGACTGGTCACGCAGTTGTATCAACACGGAATGACTAACGGCCTTTTCAAAGGCAATTATGATCCGGCGGCAAAGGACAAATCGAACCTCCCGTCCTACATTCCATCGCGGAACTTTGCGTTGGCAATTCTCGGAATTGTCGCGCCCCAAAGTCCTGCGGTCAGTCTTCGGGATTCCGTTGCCAAAATTGAAAATGCCAAAGTGAAAAACGCTTTGCATTCGGATCAGGGAGTGCAATACGCTTGCCGCGAGTACATGGAAAAACTCCGACATTATCGAATGGTCCCGAGCATGAGCAGACCGGCGAATCCGTATGACAATGCTACATGCGAGAGTTTTCTGAAGACGCTCAAACGGGAGGAAATTCACGCTGGAGCCTACCGTGACCTAGAAGATCTGCGCGAACGCGTGGAGGAGTTTATCGAGCGATAGACCGCGCAGAACTCTTGGTGGACTATCTGGGTCTGACGGAAAAACAGCTCGTCAGGACCGTGGAGCGCCTGGCCGCCGACAGCTAGGAGGCATCATGAAGGTATGGATTTGGCCGTGTGAAATGTGCGCAAGCGAAATACCCGTTGAGCTGATGCCAACGTCTCAGTCTCGGAGTATCACCTGCGAAGTGTGCGGCGCGACTTATTCTGTTCTAAACTCGGAATTATCGGTAAAAGAAACCTCCGATTGAAATTCTTCGGCATGGCTGCGCTCGCGGTTTGTTACTTTCGGAATCCGGATTCCTATTTTGTCGCGAACAAGATGAAGGATTCATACGAAGTCGCTCTTGCGGCCAGCCTTTGAAGTTTTTGGCGGGATAACTCGTAGCCAAAAGCGCCCAGGACTTTTTGAATAAACTTCGATTCGGCGCTCTTTCGTACTCTCGCAGGTTTTTCACTGCTCTCGATTAAATCTTGCTGTAACTGCACTGCGATCTCGTAAACGGTCACGGTTTTTGCTCCTCAATCTTCAGCGGCTTCGTTATGAAGGCGGCTTAGCTATGTCCCATAGTCTTTGAACAACGTACTCAAGCCCTTTATCAGCGCTGATTGCAACCCGGTCCGCCAAGACAGGCGAGTAATCGTATACATCTCGAAATCCCACCTGGTACCACACGGGCAATAACACTTTCTTGCCTTCCACTTCCCGAGAAGCCAAATCATTAAGTTCAATTTGAGTCCAGCGCATTTCAAGGAATTGTCTGCTGAGAATCGCAATTCCGAAACGCGAACGCGCTAATCCAAAGTCAATCAATTCGCGAATCTTGTCGCCAGCTTTCAACGAGTAATCGGCATACCAGGACAGTAGTCCTTTTGCGTTCAACCCATCACATAAAGGTTTGGCAATTTCGCGGGCATCCTGAAAAGCATGACAGATAAAGAAATCCCACCTTTTTTCCTCCAATTCATTTCCTTTCAAGTATTGACTATCGTTTTGCAAAACCGTTTCCCCGGTAAGTTTGTTTTCCCAGTAAATCGCAAGTCCAGAGAAGGATGTCCATTAATTGACTTCGTTCTTGATTGGTAAAAGCAACGCTATTCAGACTGAGCGAGGTGACTTTATCAACAATCTCAGCCAGGGAGCGTGTCCGCGTTTTAACTTCATTATCTAGGTCGGTTAACTCTAAAGACCTTTCCAGATGCTTGTAGCAGACCTCTATAAAGTGCGTAACACAGTATCCGCAACCCTCCATCTCCACGGTTGCGGATTTTGTGCAATCAGGAAAACCACAACCGCGATGCATATCGTCAGATTCCCTAGCGGCGACCACAAAGAGTATCTAAGGAACCCTAACTGGAATCAGGAGTTTCTGATAGCCGCGTGTACTCTCGTTGCTGTTCTGGTGTGGGCATTCATGCTTTATATCACACTCACGATTCGCGTCCGATCTCTACTGCCCGTGGTAGCATCTGCGCGAAGGAACGCCGCCTATGACTGAGCTGGAATTGAAGGACAACGATGTTTTTCACGTTATAGGTTTCAAGTACCCAGATGTGCTTTCTGGAGCCCCGGTACAATTGATGCGACGGCTCGGAATGCCAGCACCCTCGGGAACAAAGCTAGTAGAGGTTTATTTTCTGGACTCGTCCCTCCCTGACGACCCTCCCACTTTTAAACCTCACGAGGACGATGTATCGTTTTACTTCTACAGTGACACAGCTCGGGCATTGTCGAAGGAATACGGCATAAAGTTGCCGCCCGTGGTTGCGACCTGCGCTCGGTCAAAACTCCCGGGTGGGCTTAGCACTAGTATAAAAATGCTGGTTCGGTGACGGTATCTCCGTGCCAGATTCTTGATGGATGGAGACTCCTCCGAATGCGGACAAAGGAAGTCCCGCTACTCCACATGTCCGGTTAGCGCGTTATCTCTAACGACGCCGACCGTTTCAAGGGGTTTTATTCGTATTTTTTCTGCGTACGAACATACCTTTCCCACGGCGCACGAATCGCGTCTCTGTGGCTGCATTGTTTTACGTGTGTCACCCTAACTAGCTCGGGCCGTTTCCGCTTCATCG
>Ga0224545_1000015_pt1 | contig 79925 bp, 52 predicted proteins | sample 714P12024metaG_FD_179906 | JGI IMG/M metagenome (GOLD analysis project Ga0224545, IMG submission 179906) | Peat soil microbial communities from Stordalen Mire, Sweden - 717 P1 20-24 | ecosystem: Environmental > Terrestrial > Soil > Wetlands > Peat | place: Sweden: Norrbotten County, Stordalen... | reverse complement strand
AAATCACACCCAGAAATGACAGCGCGTCCAATAGAAAAGCAGTCGCAACACCGGCAACTGCGATGACTAATCCTGCAAGTCCTGGACCGGTAGCCCTGGCCAAATTGAACTCAATTCCATTTAGCGCAAGAGCGGGAGTCAAATCGTTCTTATGGACTAACTCAGGAAATATCGCGCGCCACGTCGGAGCCTCGATGGCGTCTCCGAGCGATAGAGCCAGCGTAAGCAGGAGCAAGAGCCAAGGCGTCATCGTTCCTGTAAACGTAACAACTGTCAGTACTGCGGCTATGGCGAACATCCAGATTTCTGTCGATAAGATCAGTTTGCGTCGGTCGACAATGTCGCCGATTGATCCAGCGGGTAGTGCGAGTAAGAAAAATGGCAGGGCAGAAGCTGTCTGAATCAACGCAACGTACATCGAACTGCTGGTAAGCGTCGTCATTAGCCACGCAGCACCCACGGTTTGCATAAAGGTGCCTATGTCCGAAACGAAGTCTGCAATCAGCAAATTCCGAAAAATCGCGGTCCGAAGAGGGTGCCACGGGCTTATCTCGGCAGGTGCATCGTGACGGGTAGAGTCTGACATCGCCAGTGAATTTACATCAACAGCGCGAAGAATTATGAACCTGTATACAAAATATTGAGAACAGTCCTAATTACCAGAGCCGGTGACTAGCCGCACTTTTCTAGCGAAAGCTCGTACCGCCCATCGATGGCTGCTCCGATCGAACTGCAAAGGTCTCGTATGTGTCCAAGCCGATATCGGTGCTCGATTTTTCGAATGTCCGTCGCCAGGATGGGGTCATGAAATACATCTAAGATCCATTGAGAGAAGTCCCCCCGATGGACATGCCCTTCAAGCACGGATGTGGGATAAGTCTTTAACGCCAACACAAACTCCTGCAGTGTGCATGCTGGCTGCCCGACAGGTTTGCCGTTGTCTGTGAACACGAATCCAAGTTCGTCGATCAATTCTAAATCGAAATACTTCGTCTTGTGCCGCACATGTGAAGTCAGCCGAGGTAAGAGTTCGAAGCTCCGAAATTTTCCTTCTGCTTCTTCGGGGCCTGGCAAAAGAGCAGCTTGGTTCGGCTCCAATGATTCGAGAGCAGTCTTCCAATCGGTGTCGAAGCCTTGCTCACAGGCCATGTTAAGCAGTGTTGCCACCTGTGAGGGATCAGTCATACGTTTCACCACGATAGCTTCGATGCCAGCTCGAAGGTCTAGGCTCAAATCAGACGGACGGTAGGTAACGAGTGTGTATGCGTTCAAGCTCAGGTCCAAGAGCTGGCGGCCGCTTGGGTCATGTAGAAAATAGTGAGCTTCGTCAATCACGATACGATGAGGCAAGCCCGTTGCTCTCCGGACAGCGGCCACCATTGGCAAAACGGAGTGAAGATAGTCAATCTTATCTTTGTAGGCCAAATGGGAAAGATCAACGACGACACTCATGTCCGGGTGGCGAAGCACACGCGCAATGTCTGGAAGTCGGGGCTGCGGTTCGTTACCGCCGAATACGACGACACCGGGAAGCGATTCGAGCGTGCGGTAATCCCCTTCGGGATCAATCACGCAGACTGAATACCCCTGCAGGATCAGCTTTTCGCAGGTTAGCCCAGTTATCCAGGACTTTCCAGAGCGTGGATCTCCGGATACGAGAAGATTCCGGCCTGAGACAGAGAGTGCGACGGTATGGCCATCTCGCGCGGTCCCCAGCGCTATTTGATGACGTTGCATTCGGCTGGGTGGTATTTTCCACTCCTCGGCTGCTTGCCGAACGAATGGGGCGACCGCTTCCGGCCCAGCGCCGCTTAGAACTTGGTCGGCTATTTTGCAAAGTGCCGGGCTGCCCCAAGCGACAGCCACTCCGAATTCGCAAGCGGCCAGCAAATCGTGATCGTTTTCGGCATCTCCGACCGCGATAGCATTGTGAGGGGAGAGATGTAGCACCGTAAGAGCGCGCCGTAATCCGACGCTTTTGCTCACTCCTTGCGGGAGCACCATTAAGCGGCTGCGATTGAACATTAAGACCAGCGGTAGCTGCATGTCTCTGATTACGTCCAGAATCTTCGGCGCGAATGCGGCGTCCGCTTCTAAGACACACTGGCCAGTAGTGAAATCAATCCCGCGGCGCCTAAATTCCTCTAGGAGGGCTTGCGGTGCGCTCTGACCGATCAGCCTCGAATAACCATTTGGGAACGCCAATACCGCTCCGTTTTCTGCGATTACCGCATCCAGAAAACTCAAGTCTTCCCCAGCTACACATTTGAGGTCCGACAGCACACGTCCGGTTACGAGGACCACGATCAGCCCGTGTGCGCGCGCTTCCGCGATGGCGGTCTTGACGTCCACATTCAAGACTCCATCCTGCGCAATGGTGCCGTCGTAATCGAGCGCAAGCGCACGAAGTTTCACCTAGTCACTCTCCGCTGGAGCATCCCGACTTCTCCATCCACGAGAACCAGAGTACGAGTGTTCTGCTCCGTCCTCGCATGACATATATCACGTCGATATGTGATCACGGTCACTGATCTCTGATGTCCGCCGAAATAATGTCCGTTCGACGAAAAGACATATCCGTCGGAGGAAGCGCCATGATCACGAAGGTTAAGGACGGTGCGGCGAAATTGATGTTGCGAGGAAAGGCTCAGATGGACGAACAATTTCCAGATCGCGAAGAAGCAGGCCGCTTGCTAGCGGAAAGATTGGTGGCGTACAAAGACCTGCCTGATGTGATCGTCCTCGCGCTCCCGCGAGGCGGCGTAGTCGTTGCACGCGAAATTGCCGAGTTTTTGCAAGCTCCGCTGGACGTCTTCCTTGTGCGCAAGCTTGGCGTTCCCGGGTTCGAAGAGCTCGCTATGGGCGCTATCGCAACGGGCGGCGAACCAATGATTGATCCCCAGATCGTGGAGGAATTCAGACTTTCCGACATTGAGATTCGACGTGTCGCCGAAGTTGAGAAAAAGGAACTGGAGCGGCGCGAAGGCGTCTACCGCCATGGCAAGCCTCCGCTGGACGTGCGGAACCGCATCGTCATCCTGGTGGACGACGGCATTGCGACTGGTGCAACGATTCGAGTGGCAATCGCAGCCCTCAGGAAACTAACTCCCCAACGCATTATCGTGGCGGCAGGGGTCGCGCCTCTCTCTACTTACCTTATATTGGGCGCAGAGGCTGACGAAGTCGTGTGCTTGCTAACTCCTCGAGAATTTCGCGCAGTCGGCCAGTTTTATAGTGACTTCCCACAAGTAACCGACGAAAAAGTGTGCAAGCTGCTCGATCGCGCGGGACCGCGACGTGCAAAGCAGGCCGATGCCAGCTTTGGCGTTGTGACCGATATCACATAGACCTGTGACGTGTGGTGCTTACGATCGCTCGGTCTCGGAGCTATTTTGATTATGGAGCAGCAAACAATCGAAAGGAGACAAAATGAAAATCGACAAAGAGCTACAGAAACAAGTAATGGATGAACTGACATGGGAACCAAGCATTGATGCCGCTGGGATTGGCGTTTGTGTAGATTCCGGTGTCGTAATGCTGAGCGGGACGGTGCAGAGCTATCCCGAAAAGTGGGCCGCCGAACGCGCAACGGAGCGGGTGAAGGGGGTCAAAGCGGTAATCGATGAAATCATCGTAAGACTGCCGGGCGATTTTCAGCGTGGCGATTCCGAAATTGCCAGAACAGCGGTGAACACGCTGGATTGGAACGCATCGTTGCCTCATGGACGAATCAAGGCGATCGTACAAAATGGCTGGATCACTCTCGACGGGACTGTGGAATATTATTTTCAAAAAGTGGAAGCCGAAAGAGCGGTACGTGGATTGCTAGGCGTGAAAGGGGTCACCAATCGGGTCAATGTGACACCGGTGATTTCTCCAGTCGATGTAAAAGGTCAAATCATAAAAGCGATGGAACGAGCGGCCGAAGTGGATGCCAAGAAAATCTCCGTCGAAACGCGTGACACTAAAGTGATTCTGCGCGGAGCCGTGAAATCGTGGGTCGAACGGGATGAAGCAGAACGAGCTGCATGGGCAGCTCCAGGGGTGTCCGAAGTGGAAAACAAGATTGAGATTGCAGCCTAAGGGAGTGGCACTCCCTTGGATCATCGGTCGATCCGAGGGAGTGCGTTTCCATAACATCCGAGGAATCAATAACCCGTTTTGGCGGATCCGGACCGCGTGGGCCGGAACAATCTGACCTAATCCTCTTCGGCTGCGATGTGTGCGGTCCCGAACGGCCAGGGACGAAAATCAGAACCCTGTCGTGGTACGCTACAACGTTTGATGCGAGGTTTCGGTCGCGATTAAGTACGAACGCCGCGGCTGCTCGGCCATTGGGGCACGACGCCCGGCTTGAATTTCATTTATCTTCATTTCGATCGCTTGATCAAAAAGCAGGATCTAAACGTCGTTTATGTCGCGGGTCCCGGTACCTGCTACGGTCGGATAGCAACTTTTATCACACCATCTCTTCGCTCTCCAAAAAGTTTGTACGCCTCGGTGATCTGATCCAGCGAAAACGTGTGTGTTATCAGCGGCCTTAGATCTAGTTTTCCATGCCGCACTAATTCCATTAGGCGGCGCATGCGCTCTTTGCCCCCGGGACAAAGTGTGGTGACGATCTTATGATCGCCCAGGCCGGCAGCGAACGGTTCTACTGGTACGGAGAGTTTGCCCGAATATACGCCCAAGCTCGAAAGCGTGCCGCCTGCACGAAGAACGCGGAGCGCATTCTCAAAGGTCGCTTGTGTTCCGAGCGCCTCGATAGCGACATCTACGCCTTCACCACGTGTTAACCGCCGGATTTCTGCGACTACATCTATCTTGGTTTGGTCAAGAACAATATCGGCGCCCATGCGTTTGGACATCTGAATGCGCACTGGATCGGACTCGACAGCGATAGTTAAGCTTGCACCTTTCAGTCTTGCGCCCGCTGTGGCGCACAGCCCGATCGGTCCTTGAGCAAACACGGCAACCGTATCCCCGATTTTCACTTCGCCGCTTTCCGCAGCCGAGATCCCCGTAGACGCAATGTCCGCTAACAGAACTACCTGTTCATCTGTCAAGCCGTCAGGAATTGTGGCCAAGTTTGCCTGAGCACTGGGTACAAGCAGGTATTCGGCTTGCGCACCGTTGATGGTGTTCCCAAATTTCCATCCGCCAATAGGACCACCGCATTGTGACCATTTTCCGCTCAGGCAATACGCACACTGGCCGCAAGGTGTTATGGCTCCAACGAGCACGCGGTCACCGATTTGGTAGCCAGTCACGCCAATTCCTAGTTCGTGAATGACCCCCACCGGTTCGTGCCCAATTGTCAGGCCCGGCTTCACTGGATACTCGCCTTTGACGATGTGGAGATCGGTCCCGCAAATCGTGGTGAGCGTCACACGGATAACGGCCTCACCCGGACCCGGTCTTGGAATACGCCAACCAAGAAGCCCGCGAAAAGACCTTCGTCGAAATCACGCAAAGCGAGAGGTAACTAGCCATTCAAAAGGGCAAAATCTACGAACACCACGGACAGTGGACGTTTCGCTACAAGACCGCAGCCTTCGTGAACGGCAAGAAGGTCTGGAAAGATGCCTACAAGGCTCTGGCTCCTCTCGACAAATATGAAACTGCAGCACAGGTCGAGAAAGACTTTGACCGCACGTTGAAGGAATTACGCGGTACGCACAGCTCCAAGTTTACGGAAGGTGTGACTCAATCCGTGGCCAATTTTATCGAAACAACTTACTTCCCAAAGCAGAAAGAAAAATTGAAGCCCTCCACGCTATTCGGGTACCGCCATCTCTATGATCGGCACGTTAAGCCTCGATTGAACGGTGAATCCATGCGGGATTTCACACTGCCCGTCGCGCAGAGACTCTTGGAAAAGATTGCCGCCGCGACTCCGCTTGCCAGCACGAGTCTTCGGCACATCAAATGGTTTCTCAAAGCCGTGTTCGATGTAGCCCGCATGAATGGTGGTTATGATCCGACGTTACTTAATCCGTTCGAGGAAGTTCACATTCCCAAGGCGTCCAAGCAAAAGCAACCCACTCGATACGCCGGACTCGACAACGTGCTCGACATGCTTGATGTGTTGCCCGATACTGCCGCTACCGTCGTCGCGGTTGCTGCCTTTGCCGGGCTACGCAAGAGTGAGATTCAGGGACTGCGCTGGGATGATTTGAAAAATGGCGAACTGCATGTGCAGCGGTCGGCTTGGCGAACCACTGCGGTTCACGAGGTTAAGACCGAGGCGTCAAAGGGTGCTGTACCCGTGATTCCGATATTGGCCAAACATTTGGAAGATCACCGAAATGGATTTCCGAGTGACGGATTTATTTTCACGGGTGCGAAGATGGGGAGGCCGCTCGACTTGCATAATTTGGCAAGTAGAATCATTCGCCCAACTCTCGCCGCGAAGAAAATCCCATGGTGCGGATGGCACGGCTTTCGACGCGGGCTTGCGACAAACCTGCATACGCTCGGTGTCGCAGATACGGATGTACAGCGAATCCTGCGTCATGCTAATGTTAAAGTGACCCAAGAGAGCTACATCAAGGTCGAGCCCAACGTTAAGAAACGGGCGATGGACAAGCTGCAGAAAGCTCTCTCGGCGAAGCGCAAAAGGCGGAAACGTGGCAGTCGGAAGCGCAAATAGTAGGTACGCAAAAGTTGTGACGATCAGAGTGTACCTGCCAGTCTTTGCGTACCAGCTTGTGTACCGACAAAGCGACCCGCAAGACAATAACCTCGAAAAATCCCATAAACGTTGACGTTTTAAGCGGCGGTGAGCGTAGCTCAGCTGGTAGAGCATCGGTCTGTGGCACCGAGGGTCGCGGGTTCAATCCCCGTCGCTCACCCCAATTCCCTCCGATGTCCGTGCTTGTTCCGAAGCTAGGCGCGCCTACGATGCGTTTCCCGCTCGAAATCCTGCTCCGACACCGCCGTACCCCGCTGCGCCCAATCTGAGTCCGAGAAATTCGAGGAATCCTTCCACAGCTTCTGGTTGCAAGGGAGACGCGCCGACTAACGGCTCGCGCACCCGCTCCTGATTCATCACGATCGGCCCATCACGCGACCGGCTACTGAAGGGATTTGTTCGGGACTAGGAAGCGTATTCCGCCGGGCGCAGCTCGCACAACAACTTCGTTGCTGTCGAAGAGCAGGAGCGCGCACCCGCAAAACCGCTCCCGACTCAATCTATTTGCTGACTGGCGAATGGATCTCGGCGATATAGCCCCCGGGAAACTGCACGACGGCCGCATCACGCTGATCGGCGGAATACGTAGCGACCAAAATCGTGACTCCGGCAGCCTTGGCTTTGGCTAGAGTATCCGCGAGGTTCGCGACTTCATAGCCGGCCGTCTCCCGCCCGTAAGGATACGGAAGATGGCCATCTGTGACGAAAACGGTCAGCTTGCCGAAGCTCGATTGCATCCGAATTCGCCGATAGGTGTCAGTCGGCCGCCCGATCTCGACACCAGGTGCGTGCGCGTCATCGGAGACGACTTTGCCGTGAGAGAAGGCAAGGAAGCTGCGAATGAACGCATCCACCCTGTCGGCGGAAACATAGACGCGGTTTTCCGGAATGGTCTGGAGCGGCGGATAAAACGGCGGGGTCGTATGCCAGTAGAGCTGCATAATCAGGCCGCCGGGCCATTGGATGACGGCATCTCGCCCGATCGGGTCGTTAAACGGAGTGACAAGGACGTCCGCGCCCGTCGCACGAGCAGCCCGGACTGCCGCGTCCATGTCCGTCACCAGATAGCCTGCCCGTTCCGCGCCGAACGGATATGGGACCGGCGTCTGGAAACCGAAAACTGAAAAAATCCCCACGGGCGTTGACACCGCTTGCCATAGAGTGCTGCTCGGAGTTGGCGTCACCGTGATAACAGCCGCCTTGGAGTTGGTGCCGCCGAAAGTGGCTAGAAGGCTGGCGACAAAGCTGTCGAAATCATCTCGCGGGACATAGACGTGGGTCGTACCGTATTGCGGCGCCACGGCGATATTCGGCGTTTCCGCCGTAGCGGCGTGGGCGACAGAAGGTGCGATTCGCGGCAACAGGGATAGATGTGCGCTCCCCACACCCAGAAGGACCGCAATCGCGGTAACGGCGACGGCTCTGTGTACACGCAACGGAATCTCCTTTCTAGACGAGGGATTGTATCAGCAACGGCAATCCGAGTAGTTCTTCTGCGAACCAGAACTTTAACCGCGAGCTGCCCTCTTTGCTGTCAATTCTGCTCTCGTAAGAAAATGGCGGTTTCCGCTTCGTGGATTCGCGTGCAAAGTTTCGTGGGATTGAGTTAAGGAAGACCGGCGGTATAAAGACTCTACCAATCGAAGTGATTCATATAGGAGCCCCTGTGACCACTTCTGGAATCTGATCGATGCTCACTTGCGTACCAACCGAATTATTTTTCAGCCTCATTGCGCCAGTTCTCCGACTGGCGGTTTATCGCCGCGTAACACTCGCACGAGGCATCCTCCAACTCCTTCCGGTTTTCAATTTTTACTTCCCCGCGCGAGTACATGATCAGCCCGGCCTTTTGCAGCATGCCCGCAGCCAGAGTCACGCTTGCGCGCCGGGTTCCCAGCATGTGCGCCAGGAATTCCTGCGTCAGCGGAACGATGTCTCCGCCCAGGCGGTCTTGGCTCATCAGCAGCCAGCGCGCCAGTCGTTCATCCACCTCGTGAAGCCGGTTGCAGGCCGCCACCTGCGTGGCCTGCACACCCAGTTCCTGCGAGAAACGCTGCAATGATCTTTCCAGCTGCGGACATTGAGGCAAAATAGCCGCAAAGTCAGTCGCGCTAACCTTGAATCCGCTGCCCGCAATCTGCATAACCACACGGCTGGGACTGCTACTGAACCCGACCACCAGAGGTATTCCGACGAAGCCTTCTTTGCCCGTCAATCCTACTTCCACGTTTCTTCCGTCTTCCATTACGTTCAAGATGGAAGCTAGCCCACTCTCAATGAAATAGGCAAACTCGATCGGCTCGGAGATTTCATTCAGTGTGGCATGTGTCGGCAGTTCCACAAACTCCAAAGCCGGGAACACGGAATTGAACTCTTTGTTTGGAAGGCTGCGCAAAATCCTGTTTTGCGTGGCCCGAGCATTACCGTCAATCCCGGCATGCTTTGAGACATTTTTGACAACCATTCGGGTTGTAGTTTCGGACATCAGAGGGCTCCCTGCGCCATTGGAAAGTTGTCTGATTTCGCAGGAAACCGGGCACCGGGAAGGCGTGGCGGAAAAATGCTCATGAGACTTCATTAAGATACTCTTTCGTAACGTCAGATACTAGCTATAAATGTTAGTAACCGGCAATTTGGATTCACGCTCTCCTCTAGGCCATAAAATCTGGGCCAGCACGAATATTCCCGTAGTTACCATTGAACGGCTGGCCGAGTAGTGCTAATAAGGGGACAGCGGTTTCTATGGCCAGACTCCCCGCTAAATCGAAATCCCCCGCCACGCCGGAATGCGCCCGGGCAATTTTGCGGCTACGCCAAAATATGCATCTGGATCAAGCCGCTTTCGGTGAAGTGCTTCACTGCTCGGCAATGACCGTATCGCGTTGGGAGCGCGGCGTGCAAGAGCCGCCCTCGCACGCCTACGTGGAACTTGGGAATATGGCTGGAGATCCCGCTTGCTGGTTTTTTTGGGGCCGGGCGGGACTGCGCAATGAAGACTTGATGCGCGTCGTTCCGCAGATGCGGCGGCGTCTTGAAAGAACCGCCATGCCGGATTTCGAGATCGTAACTGCGGGCAGCGGTGGCAAGAAGCGTTTGCGCAGCAAGGTCCAACTCGTCGCCATCCCCTTGCTGAAGGTCGTGGCCGCGTCGCACGGCGAAAAAGGCGACGGTACCTCAGTGCTGCATCAGGCGCCGTTTGAGAGCATGATTGCGGCACCCAAGGATTGGTGCCCCAATCCCACGTCTACGAGTTGCTTGCGCGTGAAGGGCAATTCTATGATGCCTCTAATTCAAGACGGCTACGTGGTCGCCGTGGACTCTTCGCAGAGCGAGCGAAGTAAACTGAACGGAAAAATTGTCATCGCCTGGCACAGAGACATGGGCTTGACTGTATCTCGCTTGCAGCGCTATGGCCGCACCGACACTCTGCAGCCCGAAAACCGGGAATATGAATCGATCACGCTCGATAGCAAACACAAATGGACAATACTAGCCAAGGTTCTTTGGTGGATTGGAAAGGCGCCCTAGATGAATGAATGGCAGGCAGAATGAAACAAACTAGGGCGTCCGCGGCGAAATCTTCCCATAAAATTCTGGTACTCGATGTGGGCGGCACGAATATTAAGGCGCAGGCCACCGGACAAAAACAGCCGCGCAAGATCCCTTCTGGCCCGCACATGACGGCCAAAGACATGGTTCGCGATGTGAAAGCGGCTACTCGTGACTGGAAATACGATCGCGTTTCCATCGGCTATCCGGGTCCGGTCACCGCCGGCCATCCCGTTCGAGAGCCCGTCAATCTCGGCGGTGGGTGGGTCGGGTTCAACTACAAGAAAGCCCTGGGCTGCCCCGTCAGGATTGTTAATGACGCAGCCATGCAGGCTCTTGGTAGCTATCACGGCGGGCGAATGTTGTTTCTTGGATTAGGCACCGGACTTGGATCCGCGATGATCGTGGACGGAATTTTGGAACCCATGGAGCTCGCTCACCTGCCCTATAAGCACGGAAAAACATACGAGGAATATCTGGGACTGCGCGGGCTAAAGCGGCTGGGCAAGAAAAAATGGCGGAAGGAAGTTTTCAAGACTACGGAGAAATTGATAGGCGCGCTTCAAGCCGACTACGTAGTGCTGGGCGGCGGAAATGCGAAGAAACTCAAAAAGTTGCCACCGGGCGCGCGCATGGGACGCAACGAAAATGCGATCCTCGGCGGATTTCGGTTATGGGCGAAAGAGTAAAATGCATGCAGTCCGCAAACCATCTTGAAAGACCGCCATGTTCCAAACTGGAATGCTTTTAGCCTGGACACTCTTCTGAAAAATCATACCCCTCGCACTCGATTCCACGCGCAGCTCCATGTACGATATCGACGATGATTCGGCGCGCAGTTCTTGCACTGCTTCCAATATTATTTTTGGTCCCTGGAGGAATATCGGCCTGCACGTGTTCCAAGGCTCCTCCGGGAACTTGCCAGGGTTTGCAGCAAGATGACGTTGTATTCGTCGGCACCGTCATGGACGTCGAAGGTGTTCCGTCTCCAGCCCCGGACGCTGCCGATTCGCAAAACGCAGGAAGCACAGCTTCCGCAACGGACGTCACCCCGTTGATCCGTTATCGTTTCAAAATTGATGAAAAATTTGCCGGGCCGGACGCCGCGGAAATCGATATCTTCTCAGGAGGCGACGACGGTGATTGTGGCTACCGTTTCCGGAAGGGTGATCAATACATCGTGTTCACGCAACAGGAAATCGAAGGGCGCCTTTTCGCCACGATCTGCAACGGCACCCGCCCGGCGCCCGATGGCCGTGCCCTGCTGCCTCAATTGCGCGCCATGCGCAAACATCAGCGAGTCGCCTCCGTATTCGGTGTTCTTCGCCGCTCCGATCCGCCGCTGCTGGCTCCTGCCGACGATCCGGACGATCCTCTCCCCCACATAAAACTGAAGCTTCGTTCAAAGGATGATCGCTTCGCGACCAGCACGGGGCCGGATGGTGTCTATTCCTTTTACGATGTCCATGCCGGGGAATATCATTTTTCGGCCAGCCTTCCCGCTCGGATGGAATTGACCGAGAAGACTCTTCCGGGCGCTTTGCCCCCGATCAAGATTCCGAACGGCGCCTGTTTTGAATACAACGTGGACGCTCTGCCGCTCGGCAAGATTCGCGGCAGCGTTTTGGGTCCGGATGAGAAGCCTCTGAATCTTGCGTCCGTGGAACTATATCGCGCGGACCGCTTCAAGGACACCGAGCCGGGTCTTTGGGGTTTTCAAGGGTCGAAAGGTGAATTCGAGTTCGACCACGTCGGTCCGGGTGAATATATTCTAGTATTCAACCGCACAAATCGTAAGGATCCCAACTCGCCATTTCCACGCACATTTTATCCCGGTGTCTCGGAGCAAAACGAAACCGCTGTGATCACTCTAAAAGACGGTGAACAGTTGCTTAAAGCAAACATCCAAGTTAACAACGGGTACCCAACCCATAAAATCCGCGCACAGTTGAGATGGAAGGACGGGCGGCCGCCCGGCGAAGTCACCATCATGGCCAAAGCCAGTGAAGGAGAAAATCCGGCAGCTCAAAGAATCGGCGAAGGTGTTTACGACTTCACGCTCCTGCAATCCGCGCATTACACAATTTCCGCCTGGGAAGATCTTGATCCTCAGCGTTTGAGCCTGCGCCGTGCCAAGGAAACCTGCACCATCCCCGCGCGCATCGAAGCCGAGCCCGCCGCCGTCGACGGCGCCGACACCGAAACTGCGGAAATCACATTAACGTTCCCTTCCGCTGCATGCGACAAGGAGTAGGTTTCCCCTCGATCTCCTCAGACCGCCGTCAGTGATGCCCTTGTGGGCGCGCTGGAGCTTCGGGCGGTTGAGCGGCTCCCGAAGTACTCGAAACGAAAATAAAGAAGCCAGAAAGCCCCGTATCGAGGCTTTCTGGCTTTAGAGGTTTGAGAATCTGCCCAGTGCCCTAGCAGCAGATCCTAAGTTAGAAGTTAACCTTCGCGCCGAAGAGGATTTGCCGCTTCCCCACCGAGCTACCGGTACCGTTGCTTGGAAACACGCTTGGAGTCCCGAAGCCCGTTTCAAAGGAGGACAATCCCGCATCGTCAAGAAAAGGATCAACGCTGGAGTAATTCGAGTGGTTGAAAGCGTTGAGCATCGTCGTGCGGAACTGAACGGTGGAACGCTCGTTGATTTTGAACGATTTGACTATCCCGATGTTCGAAATATTCGTTTTGGCGTCCTTAAAAATATTCCGTCCCGCGTTGCCAAAGGGCGTGCCGAATATTTCCTGCGCTTCCCCGCCATTTACGATAGTCCGCACGCCTTTCGTCGTCGTCACCGGTGCGGTGGTTCCACCCGTTGAATTCACGCCGTTGAAGCTCAACAACGTCGTGGGCGCCAGTCCGCAACTGGGGTTCGGAATCGCCGGGCTACCGACCGTGGGGCCAAACAGCGAGCAAGCGTCACCGGCATAAATTCCAACTTGGTTCACTGGCGCGCTTGAACTCCCCAGGAATGGCCGTGCGGTGTCGAAAGTGCCGACAAAAGCGTTGTTGAACGGAACATCGAACCCTGTTCCGTTAGTCTCAGCATTCAGGGCAAACTGGATCGGAGTGTACGGCTCACCGGAGGAGAGGATGTAGTTGGCCGAGACACCCCATCCGCCGAGCAGGTGGCCTATCAATCCCTGCTGCGAGCGGTAGAACGGGAGCTGTTCAAAAACGTTCAGAGTGAAAGCTTGCGGAATGTTCAATCCCGACAATCCGTTCTCCGCGGACGTGAAGTTGAGAGGATTTTGCGAGAATGCCAGCGAATTCCCACCACCAAAGGTGCTGAATATTTCGCTCGCGTTGTCGGTTGTCTTGCTCCAGGTATAGTTGGCCGTCATGGTCAGCTGTTTGTAGAGATTCGTTGCACGGAACTGAACTTGCAGTCCGTTGTAGCTGGAATACCCGGTGTTGGTCCGTTTGCGGAGGATGCCTTCGTCGCAATTTTCGCGTCCTATCGCGTTCGGCACAACCGCATCCGCCGCAGAGCACGGCGTCACGCCAGCAGGCAGAAAAGTCGGAAAGCTTGCTGCAAGGCCAGCTACATAAGGATTCGCGTTGATGGACTGGAACAGATTATCCCCGTGGTTCCCAACGTAACGAGCTTCCACGGCTGTCGCGTTCGAAATCTGCCTCTGAACCCCGAGAGACCAGCTATGAACATGATCCGGTCCAAAATTTGGAGTAATGGTCGTTTCGTTAAAGGACCGCGGGTCGGCAACCCCGGTTACCAGAGACGGAGCGAGCTGCGTGCGCACAGCCGCGCCGGTCGGGTCCGCGGGCAGCGGATTGACAACCGCATTGGTTATTGGGTCTGTCGCTAGTCCTACCGATTGCGCGAGCAGGACGGGCGCTGAAGTTGAGATGTTTAGGTAGATGTTGTAGACCGGCGGATCGTACGAGAGTCTGTACCCGCCCCGAATGACCGTCTTCCCGTTCCCACCCGTCAGGAAGTTATCCATGCTCGGGCTCCAGGCGAACCCAACGCTGGGACCCCAGCTATTCTTGGGAGCTGGAATCGAAGGAAATGTGGTAACCGAAGTCGGCAAGGCTGGATTCCACAGCGGTATCTTCAGGTCGTTAACCGTTTCATCGTGGAAAAGATTTGCCGGCTGACCGTAGTAAGACCACGTGAGGCCGAGATTCAGGGTCAAATTCGGCCGGAGCTTGTAATCGTTCTGGACGTAAAGGAACGTGTCCTTTTCGCTGAAGTCGATTTTTGGATTTCCTTGCGAAATATTAACGAAGTCCGGAATGTTGCAAGCAAACGCTGAAAACGCACTTAAGGTTTCACCCGGCGTGATCGTGCAATCCGGGGTAGTGATGGTCGTGGCGCTAACGGGATTGGCAGCGAAGTTGAACGTGCCGTTGAAGTTCGGGAGGAACACATTGGGAGACTTCTGGTAAGTGAAATTCACACCTGCTTTCCATTGGCTCTTCCCGTGAACGTAGCTCCAGTTGTCCTGGACCTGATATGTGTTCACAATGCGGCCTTGGGGTGAGTCAGCGTTCGGCCCAAATGCGAGAATAGGATTACCGTCAGTGGCATTTACACCGATGTTTGCCAGGGCGTTGCCGAGGTTCCCCTGAACTGGAACCGTATTCCCGATTCCATTGCCCCCAAATTCGGTGTTCTGCCGGCCATAAGACAGCCGAAGCTCGTTCGTCATGGACGGCGATAGCGTGTGGGTCCAGCCAATCAGGCCAGTCTGGCTCCGGCTCGGGACTGATACCGGATATCCTGCCGCGGCTGTGACGAATGGGTCGGCATTAATAGAATTCGAATAGTTGTAGAGATAACGCAAGTACACTCTGTCGTTTGTGTACTGGAAATCGGAGCGACCGATAAAATCGTATTCGTGAAAGGGTGTGCCTAAAGTCCTCGTGACGCCTGCGAAGTCAACGGCGCACGACGGGTTCGTGTCGGAACCGGTAAGCGTGATCGGAGTTACTGTTCCACTGGGAGTCGGGTTCCCTGCCCCGATTCCATAAGGTCCAAAGGTCCGCAACGCCGCTACGCTGGCGCTATTTGGATAGCATGCCGCCAACTGCGCCAGTCCAGTAGGTGTGGGAGTCAAGGAGCCGGTTTGATCCACCGAATTCGACTCGATAATCTGTGTGTCAAACCCGCCAAAAACGAAGATGTGGTCTTTCTGCACCGGCCCGCCCACCGTCGTGCTGGCAAACACATTGTTGAACCAAGGAACTTTTGTGAGGCTCGGATCTTGGAATGGCTCCTTGTCGACGTTGGTCAAACTGTCCAAGGCTGAGTTACCTTCGGCTCCGTTGATGGTGCCGTGCCAGTTGTTAGTGCCCGATGGAGTCACCAGGTTGACCACGGAACCGGAGTTGCGACCATACTCGGCTCCGAAGTTGTTGGTTGTAACCTGGTATTCCTGAACGAAGTCAGGATTCGAAAGGAATAGCGAGGGTCCGGCAACCGAGTTGTCGTTGTTATTCTGACCGTCAATTTGCTGGTCATTATTCCGGCCGCGAATGCCGTCCACTGAAAAGCCTACGCCGTTAGAATTCGAAAAAGTGTTGTCGCGCGTCATATTGACGCCCGGGATTTGCAGGGCCAGGAAATCCATTCCCTCGTTCTCCTGCAAACCAGCAAAGCTCGTGATCTGTTGCGTGGTGAATGTGGTGGAGACCTGGGCCTCTGTCGTTTCGATTAGAGGCGGAGCTTCAGTGACTTCCACCGTTACGGTGGATGCGCCAAGGGCCAATTTGACCAATCCTACGCCCTGGTCTGTCCCAGAGGACACCACGACGTTGTTCACCACATACTTGCTAAAGCTTTGCTTCGTAAACTCCAGGGTGTAAGTTCCAACCAGCAACTCCGAGAGGCGGAACAATCCAGCATCATCCGTCATTGTGGTTGCAACGGACCCCGTCCCGGTATTAATAGCTCTGACTTCCACGCCAGGCACAACCGCGCCTGAGGGATCCACCGCGGTGCCCGATATGGACCCGCTGGTCACCTGTGCCCTAACCTTCGATGGCGATGCCAAGATTACGAACAACAACCCCAACATCAAAGACACTGCTCGCGTAACTGTGAACAGACTTCGACCCTTCTTCATTTTAGTCCCCCAATCCGATAGTCACTTCCGGCTGGCGTCGATGCGCCAGACAATCTCTGGGGCTCTCCATGCAGTTTCACAGCCAACAATCAGAAGGGCGGTGCGAGGCGCATAACTAATTGATTCGACGGCATCAGAGCAGTAATTCCAACGCGGGATGATCTACAATTCTCCGAGAAATAAAATGGTTCTTGGAGCAGTGGAGGAATTGTTCGTAGAGCGTCTCTACGTGATTTAGAAGATTTAGATATGCTGCGGCATTAGTCTGCGGTCTTCGCCGCAGGCGCGGGAATCGCCGGGCCTTCGCCTTTCACGTAATGATCGTACCAATGCAGGTCGCGCTCGTAGCGGTCTTGAATGAATGATGGGCGAGAAAATTCGTGGTATTCGCCCGGGTAAACTACCAGTAAAGTCGGCACGCCGAGCCGTTTCAGGCTTTGGTACATCTGCTCGCCGTTAATCACTGGAACATTCCAATCAATCTCGCCTCCCATAATCAGCGTCGGCGTCTTAATTTTGGTCACTCGATTGAAGGGCGAGAGCTTCTCCCACAGTTCGCGGTTCTCCCAAGGCAGCCCGAGTTCGATTTCCCAGTCTCTGGAATACAAATCGTGTCCCCAATTTGTGATGTAAAGAAAATTTCCCGCGCCCGAAATCGCGGCTTTGAACCGGGTAGTCTGCGTAATAATAAAATTGGTCGAGATGCCGCCGTATGACCATCCCCCAACGCCAAGCTTGTCAGGATCCGCAATTCCCTGCGCCACCGCATAGTCCACCATTGCCATATCGTCTTCGAAATCCTTGTGGCCCCAGTCGGCGTAAATTGCTTTGCAAAAATCCTGGCCGTAGCCGGACGACCCGCGCGGATTTGGCGTCAGCACCACGTAACCGTTCGCCGCATAGAGCTGCGGAGTAAAATTAAACTCGGCGTAGTACGCCCACACTGGCCCACCGTGCGGCCGGAGTATCGCCGGATAGCGCGTCCCTGGCTTGTATTCCGGCGGCTCGTAGAGATATCCCGCCACCGTCGTCCCGTCTTTGCTTTTGAAATGCACGTACTCAACGTTGGGAAGGCGAATTTGCGCCATCAATGCATCGTTTGTCGTTGTCAACCGCCTCAGATCACCACCGTCTGCAGGCAGCAAATACACTTCAGCCGGATGCGTCAACTCTCCGATCACGGCAGCCGCGGCTCCATTCTTGTCCAGCGTAAATGACTCCACCATCTTTCGTCCGCCGATCGGCCGAGTAATCTCGCCACCCATCGCCGGAACCCGCATTAAATTCTGCGTGCCATCATCATCCGCGATGAAATAAATCCATTTCCCGTCCGCTGAAAAACGCGGCTCGCTCGAGTTCCGGTCGAGCTTGAGTGTTAATACTTTCGCTTCGCCGCCGGCCGCCGGGGCGATTGCAATGTGGAATGTCGCGTATTGAAAAAGTTTTGGTTCCAGCTGGCTCGTAAACGCGATCCATTTGCCGTCCGGCGACCAAGCGGGGGCGCCGTCCGTTCCCGGATTCGTCGTTACCCGCACGAGCGATTTGCCCTGATCCGTATTGTCCGCCGCCACCACCCAAATATCCGTGTTGTAATTGCGATCGGGGTCCTCGGAATCCGAACGGTTGCTCTCAAACGCAATCGACCTCCCGTCCGGAGACCACGCCGGAGCGCTGTCGTCATAATCGCCGGAAGTGATCTGCGTCATCTTTCGGCCTGCGAGCTCAAAAACATAAAGATGGGTGCGCCGCCGGTCCAGGTAGCCGATTTCATCCTCTTTGAAATGCAGCCGGTCGATCACCCACGGGTGCGCCTTCGGCTTCGCGTCACTCTTGTCCTTATTTTTCGCGGCCTCAATTTCGCTAATCGACGGGTCTTGCAGAATTAAAACAATTCGGTCTCCAGCCGGAGACCATGAAAAGCTGTTGACGCTCTGGATCGTATCGGTTATTTTTTGCGCTTCTCCGCCTTCGCGATTCAGTATCCAGAGCTCTTCCTTCTTGCTGTCCTCATCTTCCTTTTCGCCCTTGGGCCCGGCGCGCCCGGAAAGGAACCCCAGGTATTTTCCGTCCGGACTCCAGCGCGGATGATCGCAGGAGACTCCTTCGGCCGTCAGTGGAATTGCGGAGCCGCCCGAAGTCGGAACCATCCAAATCCGCGATTCATTCTTGTCTTCCTTTGGATCGTGGGTCTTCACTACATAAGCGACCCACTTTCCCTCCGGACTCAGCTGCGCATCTTCGATTTCGAGGATTCGGAAGTAGTCATCTATTGCCAGGTTTCGCGTCGCTGCGGAATTTTCTACTACTCCGGCGCCTGCGCCGGGCACAGCGCCGGAATTTTGTGTCGCAGGAGGACTCTGTGCCCAAACCGCGCATGCGAGGAAAACAACGGTAAACAACGACGCGAATCGAAAGCTCATGCCTAGGCCCGCCTCTCAACGAATTTGTCGTGCATTCTGCCCGTAGCATACACAAGGCGCTTCGCAATGTTTCACAAAAAAAAAGGCACGGCCATTGGCCCTGCCTTTTTTAAGCCCATATTTGCGGAGATGGGTTTTTTTCGACGCTTCCTCAGGACTCGGCTAAGCTTCGATCGCCATCAAACAGCTAGCTACCCTTTGACGGGTTCATCGTGATTGAAATCACATGAATCGTGTCGCCGTCGAGCGTTCCCTTCACTGTCACATCGTGCCCCTCGTGTCCGGTAGCCTTGTCTTGCGGTTCCAGCACATACACTTTCTTATCATCCGTGTTGTAAAGAGCCAGCTTAGCGCCCCTGGCCACGCAACCCTTGGTGCAACCGGCGCCCTGCTCACTTGCGTCCTTGGCGCCACACTTGTCATTCGTAATGATTCCAGACCACGTTCCGGCCGTCCCCGCACTTTGCCCGGCCATCGAAAGGCCGCCAATAAAAAGTATTGCCGCCGCGCACAGCATTAGACGTTTCACCATGATCGCACTCCTTTTCACAAAAAATCATTTCGCTCGACTTGCCCAAATATCGAGGCGGAACGACCCTACTTTGTCACCTATACTTATTTTTGTCCAGCATTCCAAACCTTAACAGCCTGAGTGCATTTTGCGCGGAATCTGAACCGCCTCCGGCGATTGACAGATGGCCGCATGCAATTTAGGCTCACTCCCGTGCCTACTACAAAAGTTTCGCCGCCATTCTCCATGCGTCCGAATCCGCATATCTACGAGATCAACACCTGGGCCTGGCTCGAACGCATTTCCGCGCGTCTTGGCCGCACCATCAATCTCTCAAGCATGCCGGATGCCGGATGGGATGCGTTCGCGCGGCTTGGCTTCGACGCGATCTGGCTCATGGGCGTTTGGCAGCGGAGCCCGGTTTCCCGCCAGATCACCCTTGAAGATCCCACGAATTTCCCCGATTATGACCGCGCTCTTCCAGGCTGGAAGCCCGCGGACATCGTCGGTTCTCCTTATGCCGTCATGCAATACGTTCCAGACCCGCGCATCGGGACCTGGGACGCCCTCGATCGCGTCCGCGAGAAATTGCACGCGCGCAACATGGCGCTGTTCCTCGATTTCGTCGGAAACCACACAGCTCTCGACAACCCCTGGGTGCGCGAACATCCGGAATTTTACGTGCAGGGCTCGAAGGAGGATTTCGAAAACAACGCCTCGCTCTTCTATCAGGCGAAAACGGTACAAGGAACGCGCTACATCGCGCTGGCAAAAGATCCCTACTTCCCCCCCTGGAAAGACGTGGCGCAGCTAAATCATTTCCAGCCCGCCATGCGCGCCGCACAGCTCGCGCAACTGGCCAACATCGCAAAGCATTGCGACGGAGTTCGCTGCGATATGGCCATGCTCCAGCTGAACGATATCTTCGAAAAAGGCTGGGCTCATCTTTTGGGAAATATTCCGCAGCCGGCAAAAGAGTTTTGGACCGAAGCGCGCGAAGCGGCTCCCAATCTGATTTTGCTCGCCGAGGCATACTGGGGCACCGAGCCGCGGCTCATCGATCTGGGATTCTCGCTGGCCTACGATAAAATTCTTTACGATGCCGTGCGCAACGCAGATGTAGGCGCGGTCCAATCCCGATTATCCGGCATTGGCGATCAACAAACTCACTACGCGCGCTTCCTTGAGAATCACGACGAACCTCGGCGGGCCGAAGTAATTCCTAACGACCACCTGCCCGCCGTCGGAACATTGATGGGAACTCTACCCGGAATGCGCTTCTATCAGCAGGGCGAACTCGAAGGATGCAAAATTCGCCTGCCGATCACGTTGCGCCTGGCTGCGGACGAGCCTTCCGATCCTTACAGTCTCGCGTTCTTCCAGAAAATTCTCAGCCTCACGGGTGAAGATGTTTATCACCAAGGGAATTGGAGCGCACTCGAAGTCGCCGCGGAGGGTTACACCTCACCCGCGGGACTTCTCGTGTACGAATGGAGATCGAAGAAAGCCTGGAAAATAATCGCGGTCAATCTGGCGGCAGGCGCTTCGCAAGGGCGCGTCCATTTGGGAGAACGCGTCTCTCCTGCGCAGCAGTATGTCTTTAATGACGAACTAAACAACGTCCGCTACGACCGCACCGGAGTCGAACTCCACAACGTCGGCCTGTTCGTACGCCTGGAAGGCTTTCAGGCCCACATCTTCAGCATCACTCCGCCGTAACAATCGCTCCCGAAGAATCAGATAAAGCCTGCGGCTATGGCCCCACCACCAGCGTCAGAGGCACGCTCGAGGTCGCTCCATTGGGAGCCGTGGCGGTCACAACCAAATTATACGATCCCGGCGGTGTTGCCTGTCCTCCCGGGGATTTTGGCAAACTGCTGCATGCCGACATTCCCACTGCAATCAGAACCAGAACCCCAAACGAAAGCGCCCACCGCGGACGCCGCTTGAGTGTCCACATCGCCCCGCACAGCGACATGCCCGCCAACAACATCCCCAAGCCGCCTACTAAGCCTCCCGGCAGCGATGGTCCAAACGGCGGAACAGCCCCTTTGCAGAACGTATTCACCACAATTGCAACGTTGATCGCTTTTCCGGTCAAAACGATCGCCTTCGGCACAAGATTGCACGAGATGTCCGCGGCGTTAGGAGAAATAACCGTGCATCCGAGCGTCACCGTCCCGGTGACTCCCGGTAACGAAGTGAGCGTCAAACCAAACACCGCGCTACTCCCGGGCGTTGTATTCACGGTCGAAGGACTTCCCGGAGCAAGCCCAATCGTAACCGGAGAAGTCCCGCTGTTGAATGCGGCGGTCACTGTTACAGCTGCGCTCACTGTCACAGTGCATGTACCCGTTCCCGGGCATCCTGCCACTCCGCTCCAGCCGGCAAACGTCGATCCATTCGTCGGCGTCGCCGTCAGTGTGACTACCTGGCCGCTCGTAAAACTCGCCGAGCATGTCGCCGCTGGCGGGCAGACGATTCCCGCGGGACTGCTCGTCACCGTGCCCGTTCCTGTCCCCGCCTCATTCACTGCCAAGGTGAAGTTGTTCGTACTCTGAGCGAAATTGGCTACCACTGAAACCGTGGTGGGCGGCGACGTAAGCGTAATCGTGCACGTCCCCGTCCCTTCGCACGGCCCTGCGCCCCATCCGGTGAAGGTTGACCCGTCAGAAGGCGTAGCTGTCAACACGACTGTAGTGCCGCTGGGGAAATTGACTGAACACGTCGCCCCACAATTAATACCGGCGGGGGTGCTCCTCACCGTTCCTGTTCCGTTTCCTCCAGGGATTATCGTGAGTAGGACGTTGGTACTCGCCCCAATCGTCGCGCTCGCGCTGGCTGTGTTGTTGCCCGGATTCGGATCCGGCAGGTCCGACGTAACGCTTGCATTGTTCACCACTGTTCCCGTCGCACCCGCATTCACGGTGACCACAATCGTCACCGTCGCCGTGCCCGCATTCGCCACCGTGCCCAAATTGCACGTCAGAGTCACCGTGCCGGCACAAGCCGCACCCTGCGAGGGTGTAGCCGACACTAGCGTGGCATTCGTCGGCAACGTATCCGACACTGTCGTATTCGTCGCGTCGCTGGGTCCGGCGTTTGTCACCGTAAGCGTGTAAGTCTGGTTCGAGCCCGCCGGAACCGGGTTCGCCGATTGAGTCATTGTCAGACCGAGATCCGCCGACTGCACCGCTCCATTTCTCACCTGGAATTCATATCGGCCCAGCATCGTGGAGCTCAGGTCCGAGTGGATCAGTCCGGGGAATCCGGCCGCGGTGGGTACATCGAGGAATGCCCCATTTACCAGCGAACCCGGGAGCTGAAAGTTTGTTCCCGCGTCTCCCGTACCGTTTGAATAGCCCACAGCCGCCGAAGAACCACCCAAGCCGCATACACCGCCGCTGGCGGTTCCGGTTTCCCACTGTATCTTGTCGTAGTTGAATTCCATGTCGAAGTTCCCAGCCCCGGTGTCCGGACGGGCAATCACGATGAGCTGGAAGCTGTTCAGCAGTATTGCCGGAGGACAATCTTCACCGTCTGGCTCGGCATAGTAAGCCACGTTTTCCCAGTTGACTCCAAATGCTTGCTGGCCGTTCACCGTGTCCACTCCGTAGTGCACTACGTCGGAACCCGGCGTAAGCGTGTACACGTCAGCGAAGAACGGTGCGATGATCGGAACTCCGATATTTCCGGTCAAACCAAAGGGCGTATACGTCCCAAACGGCTCACCAAAAGTCACGTTCCCGTTGTTGTTTACATACAACTGATTGTAAGTAGTGCCAAAGAAATTCATCGAGAACGGCAGGTTGACCGCGCTCGTTGAGTCGTCATCGTTCGGCGGGAACGAATTAGCGGTGAATCCCGGTAGATGCTGAATGGCGCCATTTCCCGTTAAGTGACTAACTACCGAGGGAGTGGTCTCCGAGTTCGTTGCAATTGTCAGGTCCGCGGTGCGCGGTCCTAGCACAGTCGTCGAAGGAGTGAACGCAACACCGATCGGGCAGCTCGGATCGGCACCGTCGCCGCACCCGTTGCTGGTCACCGAGAAATCCGAAGCGGCATTTCCTACGAACGTTACTCCGGTAACGGATAGTACTGTATCTGTCGTGTTGAACAGCGTCGCCGTTTGTGCCGGGCTAGTCGTTCCCGGTGTTATTCCATCGTAGAACATCTCGAACGGCAGCACGTAGATTGGTCCAACTCCCACGCCCGACAGCAACTCGGTTGTTGGCCCGGCTGAGCTGTCATCGGTAATCACGACCGCCCCTGTATCCGGAGCCTGGAAACTGGGCGTAAAGGTCACCGTAATCGTGCAAGCCGCGGAACCGGCAGCAAGAGTTGTAGCGCATGTGTTGGTCGTAATCGTGTAATCCGGGTTAGTCACCGAAAAAGCGATACTTCCCAATGGGCCCGTGCCCGTGTTCTGAAGCGTGAACGATAACGCACTCGAAACGCTGACCTGCACTCCTCCGAACGCCAAGGGGTTCGGATTAACAGTCGCGATTCCGCTGCCGCCTCCGCCTGAAGTCGTGATCGTCGTCGGATTTGTGGCGTTAGCTGCCGCAGATCCTCCTCCCGACACGCTCACCGCATTCGTCACAGATGCTGCTGCGTTGCTCGCCACATTCACCGTTACCGTAATCGTCGAACTCGCGCCCGCCCCTAATACAGTGCTGTTCGTACAAGTGTTCGCTGCACACGCCCAGCCGGTTCCCACCATGGACACTAGCGTCAACCCGGCCGGAATCGTGTCCGTCACCGTAATCGTCCCGCTGGTTGGCCCGGCATTCGCTCCATTCGACACTGTAACCGTGTACGTTGCATTCTGCTGTCCCTGTGTGAAGTTTCCGGTGTGGCTCTTCGTAATCGCCAATGCCGGCGGGATACCGCTTCCCGCAGTAAACGTCACTGCCACCGTCGGAGATCCGCTCATCGCTATCGTACAGCTCGGCGGATTCGTCTGCGGATTGGCTGGGATGCAGTTCGTGGTGAAACTGCCGAACGTCGAGCCGCCAGTCGGCGTCGCCGTAAGCACAACTTGAGTACCACTCTCGAAGCTGGCTGAGCACGTCGTCGCCGGACAAGTGATTCCCACGGGACTGCTCGAAACCGTCCCAGTGCCCGTCCCGGCTTCTGTCACCGTGAGCGTAGATTGCAACACCTGGCACTCGGCCGTCGTGAGTCCGGGAATCGTAGTGACATTCGAAACCAGCTCGATCTTGCAACCAGAAGCCACATAACCAGCTGCGCGGCCGCCGAACGACAATTGTCCATTCGTCGCAACATCGTAAGACTGTGAGACCACTATGTCGCCAAGTAAAGCACCGCCCGGACCACTGTCATCAGCCACGGATTGAACCGTGGTCGCGCCAAATGAAGCCACTCCGGACTCGTTAGTGTTCTTATTACTCGCCGGAGCAACCGTGCCGAAGAAGAAGTTGTCGGATGTGGAAAGAGTCGCATTATTGTAGCTTGAGACCCCCGGATCCAAGGGACCCGAAGAAGCATTTGCATCCGTAGCGGCCGCAAATCCCTGATTCAGTCCGTCCAAATACATGATGGTTGGAGCGAAACCGCCGCTCGTGTAGGTCAGCTTCGCCCGGCTATTTGTATCCACGGCGTACGTGCCGCCGGCCGTAGCCGAAACCGATGTGTCGCCATTGTTTTGGACGTAAGAAAGCGCGAAAATACCGTTGCCATCCGTCGCAAGAGATCCGATAAGGACGATAGGCGATCCGTCGGCCTGCCTCCCCTGCACTGCGACAACGCTATTGTTTATAAGCGAGCTCAAGCCGAAGCCGCCGGTGGGCGGCACCTGCAACTGAGCCATCCCGCTGAATATCGAGTTTGTAGTTGCGTTTATGCTGATGAACACCACCTGGCTTGCAGAAACGATGTACAAAACTTGCGAGGTGGTGCCGTTTACTCCCGCAATCGTGATGCTGGCCGAGAGACGCCCACTCGAGACTGTTTCATTGGTCAGCGCATAGGTTCCCGATATCGCCGCACTGGGCACGATTGCCCCACCGTCGTCCAAGTCAACAAGACCGCCCGTTGTGAAATTCCCGTTCCCGTCGGCGTTCACGAAGCCCACGCCCGACTCAGGATCTCCATTGGTCAAGTCAGTGCCGCTCTCGCCAAATGCGTACGATCCGTGGAGGGCGTTAAGCGCAAATATGGAAGGATCCTGCTTCAGCAGCACACCTGATCCAGTCGTTCCGTTGGTGCCGCTCACGTCATCAAACCGGATAATCCGCGCCTTGGTGGCGACTCCGGACTGTATGTCTCCCACCGAAAAAGCAAAAGTGATCCCACCGCCGCCTGCAACAGCCAGGGACATGGTTCCCCGGTTGTCGGCGCCAATCGTATACGTACCTGAAGTAATCTCCTGCGTGGGCTGCACGCCGGTTGAGCCGTCGGCATCTACGAAGCCGCCGGGACTGATGTTGCCGTGTCCGTCGGCGAGCAAGCTGCCCGCTGCCACAACCATCGTCCCGTCGCTGTCGATGAATCCTTGGAACAAAAGGGCATAGCTCCCGTTCAGTTCAGCATTGTTGCTGGCATCGGCTGCAGTGATTGTGATGGTAAGGCTGGCGCTCCCGGTCAGCGGAGTCGCCGAAGAGTCGGTTACGTGAACTGCGAATGATGGCGCTCCGGCTGGACCCGTGGGCACTCCCGCGATCGTCCCGCTTGTGGCGCCCAACGTTAATCCCGCGGGCAGCGCCCCCGCGGAGATCGTGAAATTATATGGCGCAGTTCCGCCGCTTACTGCCAGAGTCTGGCCATAGGGGGCTCCGATAGCCCCGTTGGGCAAGGTGTTCGGGCTGATCGTCAACCCTCCGCCTCCACCGCCGGAACTCGTAAAAGCGGCCGTGACGGTTTCGGCTGCGCTCATTGTCACCGAACAAGTCAGAGCACCCGTCGACGCACAGTTCGTGAAACCAGAAAACGTAAAGTTCGTGCCCGGCGCTGCTGTCAGTATGACTGAGCTATTGCCCGTGAAGTTGGCTGTGCAAGTTGTCGCGCAGGCAGTGATTCCGGCAGGCGAACTGCTGACGCTTCCGGTCCCTGCTGTCACCTGAACGGTCAGAGCCGCTGCGCCCGTTCCCGACACGTTGATTGTCTGGGTGGTTGTAGGGGCGTTGTCCGTGATTGTAATCGTCCCGGTAGACGCAACGAACTGCGTGGGCGTAAATGCCACCTCGATCACGCAATTCGCCCCAACCGCCAGCGTCGCAGGAGCCACCGGGCAGGGAGTCGCTGAGGTAGCGAGCGAAAACACACTAGCCCCCGTGAGCGCAATACTCGAAATCGTAAGAGGCGCGTCCCCAGAGTTGGTCACTGTCACCGGCAGAGGAGTTGCACCAACGCTGATTGGTTGGTTTCCGAATGGCGCGCTGCTACTGGAAATAGTTACGTTGGGATTAAGCAGCACCAGCCTGATCCGGTTGTTAAGCAGATCGCCCACGTACATGTTTCCTTGACTTGTTACGACGACTCCGGTCGGCGTAGAGAAGCTGGCTGACACTGCCGGGCCGCCATCGCCGGCGAATCCGAAGTTCCCGTTTCCCGCAAACGTCGTGATAATCCCGGTTGTTCCGTCCACTCGCCGGATCCGTTGATTATTCGTGTCGGAGATAAAGAAATTCCCCGCTGCGTTTATGGATATCCTGTCGGGGTTATTCAGCATTGCGGACGTAGCCGCTCCGCCATCACCTGAGAATCCCGCAGTTCCGTTCCCAGCGACAGTTGTAATGATCTGCGTTACGGCATCGATTCTTCGGATTCGACTATTTTGAGTGTCCGAGACGAAAAGGTTCCCTTTTGAATCGATGTCGAGACCGAGCGGGCAATTTAGAGTAGCGCTGATCGCAGGCCCTCCGTCTCCCGAGAAACTGCCCTGTCCCTGGCACCCCGAAGGCGCGTTCCCATTAACTCCGTTTCCCGCAATCGTGGAAATATCGCCAGTGGTCGCGTCGATTCTCCGGACACGATTGTTCACCGCATCGACAAAATAGATATTCTGGGTGGAATCGAGAACCACTCCCCGAGGATTGTTGAGTTCCGCACTAGTTGCCGGACCGCCGTCTCCACTAAAGCCAGCCGGTCCGGTTCCCGCAATCGTCGTGATATTCCCGTCTGTTACCTCGCGAATCCGATTGTCACCTGAATCCGCGATGATTAGATTCCCGGAGGGGTCTATCGTGACTGTGCGCGGAATATTCAGCGAAGCACTCAGGGGTGCTCCGCCATCGCCGCACGACTCTTGCGGTTGTGGACACACGATCCCGTTCCCCACAACTGTCGATATGTTTTGACTCGTGTCGACTTTACGTATTCGATTGTTTTGCGCATCAACGATGTAAAGATTGCCTTGCGAATCCAGTATGGGACTTCGCGGATCGTAGAAGCTGGCTTCGGTCGCCGGTCCCCCGTCGCCCACTAAGCCGTTCCCGACCACAGTCGTAATCTCGTTGTTATTGCCGGGGCTATAAAGCCGAATGCGATTATTCCAATAGTCAGGGATCCAGACATTCCCAGTGGCAGAATCAACAGCCAGTAAAAAAGGATTCGTCAGGGTGGCCGACAACGCCGGCCCTCCATCGCCGCCAAATCCGAATCCGTGATTGCCGATGATCGTCGTGATTATGTTCGTTGCCGCCGTCACTTTTCGAACGACTGCATTACCGCTATCGGCGATATAGAGATTCTCTGAAGCATCCACCACTATGCCGCCGGGATCTTGCATCGTCGCTGCCGTCGCCAACCCGCCGTCGCCGCTGTAGCCGAAGGTTCCTGTTCCAACCACAGTCGTGATGACTTTGGTCCCCACATCCACACGACGAATTACATTGTTCTGGGTATCCGCGATGAAAAGATTTCCATTCGCATCAGTGGCCACCGCTTGCGGGAACCTGAACGTGGCCGAGGTTGCCGGGCCGTTGTCTCCGTTGAATCCCTGAGCGCCGGTGCCGGCATAGGTTGTGATGACCTTGGTTGATCCGTCAACGCGGCGAATCACATTGTTGTTGATGTCCGCTATGAACAGATCTCCGGAACCATCGAAAGCAATGCCTTGGGGGAAATTGAGCTCGGCGCTCGTTGCCGGGCCATTGTCCCCCGAAAAACCGCAGGTCCCGTTTCCAACCACCGTATTGATGATCCCGGTCGCGGCAACAACCTCCCGGATTACGCAGTTGCCTCCGTCGGCAAAATAGAAATTACCGTTCGCGTCCAACGCCCCGCCGTCCGGTTCGTCCGTTCTTGCCGCGGTCGCCTGGATACCGCTCGTCGCGTGTCCTGCGTCACTATTCCCGGCAAAAATCACCAACGTGCTGGGCGCGCCAGTCGGTGGAATTGTTACTTTGTAGACCACGCCACTGTCGGTGAGGACGTATAGATTGCCCGAGCCATCCCGAACAACTCCTACCGGACCCTCGATTGACGCTGCGGTCGGAGACACATTGTTAGGCGCAGCGCTCCCCGCGACCGTGGAGATCGTGTTTTGCGCGTGCGCGATGCTTGCAAACAGGAGCAACACCAACACCGACAAGACGCGAGCCAGATATCGCCGGCGTCGCGTTGCGGCGCCAAATACGTTGGGTGATTTCGGACCTACTGGAAGGCAATTCCGTCGCATCTTGATACCTCTCACGCGTCTGCGCCCCGCCGGGTTATCTCGAAAGCTGGATTTATGCCTCTTGTCCGTGCAGGCAAATGGGAAAAAATTTGACCAAAATTAGTACCGACGTACCTCGTCTAGGAATATTGAAAATATGCACTTACCGCCTATGGTGGTGTTCGTAAGCCACTTAACTAGGACTTGCCGATTCAGGCGCCTTTGCACCCTGCCCTGAAGGGTGCAACTCCGAAACCAAACACCCTTTCCCGCTCTACGCCCAAGCTTAGATTCGGGAGCAAGTCTGGGGTTGCCCTCGGACAAAACTTCAATTGGGGGGGAAACAGGGCGAATTCTCTAACCCAACGGCCTTTCCCGTCAAGCGATAGTTTTAATTGCCATTGAAAACACCCTGCCAGTTCAATATCATTCCGCACCTTGCACTCCGGCTCGATGCGGACTGAATCCGGCGAAAACGCTCCGGCCATTCCCTCTGACGGTTCGCACCTCCGCCAGATCGGCTTCCTCCCTCTCCTCGCGCTTTTTTACGGCTACACCGCCGGCGGCCCTTTCGGTTACGAAGGCATCTTCCACGATTCCGGTCCCGGCATGGCCATCGTGTTTCTCGCCTTTGTTCCCTTCTTCTGGAGCATTCCGATTTCCCTCGCTTCCGCCGAACTGAACAGCATTCTTCCCGTACAAGGCGGTTTCTACCGCTGGTCTCGCGCTGCATTCGGCGATTTCTGGGGCTTTCAGTGTGGCTGGTGGAATTGGACCGGCACATTTCTGCTCAACAGCCTCTACGGCGTGTTGGTGATGGATTACCTCAGCGAATATCTTCCGTGGATCACTGGAAATATAAAGTGGGCCGGAGCGTGCCTCGTGCTGTGCCTTCTTGCTTATCTCAACGCGCGCGGCATTCAGCTTGCCGGTTGGTTTTCCGTAGCATTGCTGGTCGCAGTCTTTATTCCTGTCGCATGGCTATGCCTCGTCTCCCTATTCCATCTGCATTACAACCCACTGCTTCCGTTCGTCCCGCCCGGCCAGCCCTTGGGTGCAGTCTTCGGCAGAGGTTTAGCACTCGCCATGTGGAATTACGCCGGATACGAGCAGCTTTCCAGCATGACCGGCGAAATGAAAAATCCGCAGAAAACTTTCGTCCGCATCCTCGCCTGGAACACGCCGATGAACATCCTCACCTACATTTTGCCGACCACGCTCGCTCTCGCCGTCCTCGGCAACTGGCAGGAGTGGAGAACAGACTATATCGTCACCGCATCGCGTCTGATAGGCGGTCCGCTCCTCGGCGCAGCCATGTTGATAGCCGCGATGATCGGCACGCTGTCGCTTTCCAACAGCACCATTCTCTACACCACGCGCATCCCCGCCACCATGGCGCAGGACGGCTACTTGCCCGCATGGCTGGGCAAAATCCATCCGCGTTTCGGCACACCCGTGCGCGCGATCGCTCTGTCCGCTTTAGTGTATTGCGTTCTTGCGAAGTATCCCGTGGAAGACCTGGTGAACATCTACATCTGGACGCGCATCGCCACCACGTTGCTCACTCTTCTCGCCGCGTGGCGCATGCGCCAGAAATTGCCTAACGCGCCGCGCAGTTTCCTGATCCCCGGCGGTGCCGCTGGTATCGCCTACATCCTCATTTTTCCCGCGATTTTGTGCGCTGTGAAGGTTTACTACAGCGAGCCGCTCGTCCTGCATTGGGCCCCGCTCCTGCTCGCTTCCGGCCCCATCGTTTACGCCATCCTCCGCTGGGGCTTCCACATGAAGCCTGCCGCCGAGCCCGCCGCCTTGCAGTAGCCTGTCATTCCGAGCGCAGCGAGGAATCCGTTCTCTTTTCCTCAGGCGAAGGAATACAGGCTTATTTCGTGGCACCCACTTTTTCCGACACTGTCTTCGCCTGAAGGAAAAGCAGCAGATAATCTTGCCCGCCAGACTTTGAATCGGTCCCGGACATGTTGAACCCGCCGAACGGATGCGCACCTACCAGTGCGCCGGTACATTTCCGGTTCATATACAAGTTGCCGACGTGGAATTCTTCTTCGGCGCGCTCTATTTTCTTCGGGTTCTGCGAATAGACCGCGCCAGTCAGCCCAAATTCGCTGTCGTTGGCCATCGATAGCGCCTCGTCAAAATCCTTGGCCTTGGTAACCGCTAGCACCGGCCCGAAAATTTCTTCCTGGAAAATTCGCGCCTTTCGGTCAACGTCAGCGATCACCGTTGGCTCGATAAAATATCCGTCGCCGCCCGTGTGTTTTCCACCCGTCATCAAACGCCCTTCTTTCTGCCCTTGGTGGATGTATCCCAGAATCGACGTCATCGCCGCCTTGTTGATCACGGGCCCCATGTAATTGGTCGGGTCCTCCACCGGACCTACCTTCATTTTCTTCACGCGTTCCACGAGCTTCTCCAGAAATTCATCGTAAATTTTCTCCGACACAATCGCGCGCGAACAAGCCGAGCACTTCTGCCCCTGAAATCCAAACGCAGAGAGGGCTACGCCTTCCACCGCCGCATCCACGTCCGCTTCTTCGTCCACCACAATCGCGTCTTTGCCGCCCATTTCGAGCACCGTGCGCTTAATCCACTTCTGCCCCGGCTGCGCCTTTGACGCTTGTTCGCTGATCCGCAATCCCGCTTCCTTCGATCCCGTGAACGCGATGAACCGCGTCTTCGGATGCGTCACCAGCGCTTCGCCTGCCGTTCCGCCCGGCCCGGTGAAAAAGCTCACCACTTCGCGAGGCACTCCCGCTTCGTACAGAATATCGATGAAGATCGCCGCAATCGTCGGCGAATCGCTCGACGGCTTCACGATCGCCGTGTTTCCCGTAACGATCGCCGCTATCGTCATCCCGCCCATGATCGCCGCCGCAAAATTCCACGGCGGGATAATCACCCCGACGCCCAGCGGGATGTACTTCATGAAATTTTTCTCGCCGCGCATCGGGGTCAGCTTTTGCGGCTCGCCCAGACGCATCATTTCGCGCCCGTAGTATTCGCAGAAATCAATCAGCTCAGCAATATCGGCATCTGCTTCCGGCCAACTCTTCCCCACTTCGTAGCACAGCCAGGCGTCCAGCTCGTATCTGCGCTTGTGCAGAATGTCCGCCGCGCGATACAAACATGCCACGCGCTCGGCCACCGGCACTTTCCGCCATTTCTCAAACGCGTGTTCAGCCGCTTCCACCGCTTGCTTGGCCATCTCCACGCTGGCCTTCTGAAAGATTCCAATCACTTCTTCCGGATGCGACGGGTTGATGGACTTGATCTTGTCCGTCGTGGTGATCTTTTTCCCGCCGATCACCAGCGGATACTCGCGCCCAAACATTCCTTTCACCTGGCGCAGCGCGTCTTCCATCGCTTTGCGGTTTTCCGGCTTGGTGAAATCGATGAACGCTTCGTTCCGAAACTCCCCGCGCTCCAGTGTCGTTTGCGGCGTGGCTGTCGATGTCATTGCTCGCTCCTCCCCAAATAATCTTGTGTTGATTTATCCGCTCATTGTATCGCGCCGCCGACTGTGCCCACAATACCGAGTAGGCTGCAACGTCGTTGACTCACCTGCTGGGGCAACCTAAGATGAACTGCACAAAAATTCCGGCAGTGGGAGGATTTATCAATGCCTTGTCGTCGCCAAGAAAGACAAAGAACCAAGTTGGTTCTCTGGTGTTGTCTTGCTCTAGCCTTAATTGTATCGAGCTGCGGCCAGCAGACGCCGCCGGACACCCGGGCTGCGGATGAAAGCGCTATTCGCGCTCTGGACGCTCAGTGGGAGAAGGCCGCTGCTGCCAAAGACGTGGACGGGACTGTTTCGTACTACAGTGATGACGCCTCTCTGCTGGCTCCCAACACTCCGATTGCCGGCAGCAAGCAGGCCATTCGCGCCGCTTGGGCCTCGCTTCTCGGCCCTGACGTTTCCTTGTCCTGGCAGGCAAACAAAGTCGAGGTCTCGCGTTCCAGCGATCTGGCTTACATCGTGGGCGTCTATCAGTTGGCGATGAAAGACCCCCAAGGCAAGCCCGCGACGGACCATGGCAAATTCGTAGAAGTTTGGAAAAAACAGGCGGACGGCAAGTGGAAGGTGGTGGCCGACATTTTTAATTCCGACCTGGCGCTGCCGGCGCCTCCGGCACCTGCGGAAAAAAAGACGAGCCGCCATCGTCACTCGAAAAAAAGGTCCCGCCGAAATTCGGGGTCGAGCGCGAATTAGTTAGTAAGGATTGTGCTGTGTTCGGATCTTGCCCCGCTCTCTGCGGCGGACGTTTCTGCGCCGGTCGAGGACCCTTCTCAATGAGGGTCTTGAGTTGGCGCAAGAAGCGCGCGGAATTCGGGAGTGTCGCGGAAACTGGCGAAGGCGGCCTCGTCCTTGAGCCGCGCGGAGAGCGCTGCGGGGTCTTTGCTTTTTTCTTTTGCTCGGCGAAGAGCTTCGAAGGCGCCTTTGCGGTCGTTATCCAAGGCGCGCACGGCCGCTACTTGGCACAGCCCCCACACAGAGTCAGGTTCCGCACCGGACGCGAGCTCAAAATAAGCGCGCGCGTGCGAAATGTCCTTGGCATCAAGACGCTCTTGCCCAGTCTCCATAGCTTGGACGAAAATGCCGCCCAACGCACGCCGGACGACTCGGAGCTCTTGCGGGTTCTTCTCATGTTCCGCGCGATTGCGCAGGTCGGAGATTTGCCGCTCGACTTCGCTGCGCAAGTCGGAGCGCGGGCCTTCCTGACGCAGAGCGGCCAGCCCTGAAGAAATATCCGCGCTCAGCCTCGATTGCTCCGCGAACTCCTGCTGCTCGCGTTTCGCGCCATCGCGAACACCCTTCTCTTTTTCCAAGTTGGCGGCGCGCTCGCGAAAGGCCGCAGCGTCTTCCAGGCCGTCGAACGCATCAGCAGCCTGTCGATATTCCTTCCAGCTACTGTACGAATCGCCGGCGGCTTCAAGAGCTTTCGCGCGCTTCTCCGCTTCGGCGGCTTGCTCTTTCACGAAAGCCGTGTCGCGCGGGTCGCGGCCTTGCTTCATCGCGATCAGACGAAACCAGGCTAACGCTTCATCCATGACTCTTGCGGGCGCCCATTCGTGAAGACCGTCAAATTGGCGAAATGCATGAGAGTAGTGGAGCGTCCCGAGCTTCGCATCGAGTTCCACGACTTCCCCATAGTTGAAATCGAAGGTGCCTGCCGTGCCGAACACGGAGAAATTCGCTCCCGTCACCGGAGGGGACGAAGGCGAGAAGCCCGCGCTGTTCAAGAGCACACCTGCGGAACACTTGCATGCTTGTGCCAGCAAGGACGCAAACCGAGCGCCGCCGGAAAGTCCCGCAAAATAGATGCGGTTGCCGTCAATCGAAAGTCGCGCGCGCGTGTCTTGCACCATCGCTTGGGCCGCTTCGGCCGACGCTTTCCAGGGGCCATTTTGCGAATTGTTTGAGCCGGCCACGATGTAGCCGTAGCGTTCCGCCGCGTCCTTCATCAATTCCACTGGCATGATTCCGCGGGCGCCGGGATCGAATGCATAGACAACCGGCCAGCGCTTTTCGCTAGTGTAATGGTAAGGAATGTAAAGCGCATAGCTTTGGCCCGGCTGCGTGGCGCAAGAAACTTTGGGAATGACGACGCCCGTCTGTAAATCCTGCGGCGCCGGGCTTGGCGTCGCGCTCTGCCACGCCATAGATTGAGAAGAAAAGACGGCCAACGCGGCGCAGAGCAGGGCGAACTTAGACATCGAAATAGTATAGATGCGGCAAACCCGTGGAAGGAAAACAATCAGGGCGCTTTCGAGCGTATCTCAGAACTGACGCGCCTCCCAAGCCTGCGTCTTACTTGCGGATGTATTTCAGGATTTCGCGGGCGGCGTTGTGGCCGGATGCGCCGGTCAGGCCGTTGCCCGGATGCGTACCGTTGCTGCAGAGGTAAAGCCCGGCGACCGGAGTAGCGTAGCGCGCCCATCCGAGCAGCGGACGCATGGTGAAAATCTGATCGAGCGACAACTCTCCGTGGAACGGATGTCCGCCCGTTAGCCCGTAGGTGGCTTCCAAATCTTTCGGGGTGATGGACTGCACCGCAAGAATTTTGTGGGCGAGATCCGGTGCGTAGGCCGCGAGCGTCTTCAATACCGTGTCGCGCAACGCGTCGCGCTGCTGCGCCCAATCCCCCTGTTTTAATTTGTAAGGCGCGAATTGCATGTGGATGGACATCACGTGCTTTCCCGCGGGCGCCAGCGACGGATCCGAAATCGAAGGGATCGCAATGTCCAGATACGGCGCGCGCGAAAAGTCGCCGTATTTCGAATCGTCGAACGCGTGCTCGAGATAATCAATCCCCGGGCCGATGTGAATCCTCCCCGCCAGTGCAGAATTCCCATCCGGAAAATTCTTCAGCGCCGTAAAGGTGGGCACGGCATCGAGCGCAACATTCAGTTTCGCTGCCGTTCCGTTGCTGCGGTAATTCTGCATCTTGACTACAAAACTCGGCGGCAAATGCACGGGATCGAGCAAGCCCAGAAACGTACGCCGCGGATCAGCTCCTGAAACAACCGACTTCGCCGCGATCTCTTCGCCGTTCGCCAGAGCAACTCCCGTGACGCGCCCGTTCTTCACCAGAATTTGTTTCACTTCCGCGCCTGTGCGGATTTCAGCGCCCGCATGCTTCGCCGCCGCGGCCATCGCAGCCGTCAGCGCGCCCATTCCGCCGCGTGGAAAGGCCGAGCTTCCCGCCGGATGCGGATCGGCACCCGCGCGCAGAAGCAGAAGCGTCGTCGACCCCGCGGACCACGGCCCCATCGCCGCGCCGAAAATTCCTCGCGCAGCAATCGCGGCCCGCAGCAAATCCGTCTCGAAAAATTCAGCCACGAAATCCGCCACGGCCATGGGGCCCCAGCGAATCAGCCGCATCATTTCTTTTTTTCCGAGTCCGCGCACTTTGCGCCCAATCTTCAGCAGCTTCCAGATATCTTCCTTGGAAGGTTTATCAATCTCCGGCGGAGTCAGCGCGAGCACTTGCGCAATGATTTCGCCGGCGCGCGCCAGACCTTTTTCCAATTCCAAATAATTCGCCGCATCGCGCTTCGAGAATTTCTCAATCTCTCGCGCCGTGGCATCAGCATCTGAACGCAAAATCAGCGCCCGCCCATCCTCCGACGGCGCGAACATTCGCACGCTCGGCTCGATCATTTGCAAGCCGTGCTTCGCGAGGTGCATGTCGCTCGCTATTCCCGGTAGCAGCGGTCCCGCCGCATGCGCCACGGTCGAGCAGCGAAACCCAGGATGAAATTCTTCAGTCACCGCCGCACCGCCCACAATATCGCGGCGTTCCAGCACCAGCGGCTTCAGGCCTTTTTTTGCCAGGTAAAACGCCGTCACCAGCGCGTTGTGCCCGCCGCCCAGAATCACGATTTCGCGCTGTGCCGCCACGGTCAGTTCTTCCCCTTGCCTGTGTCTTTCAGGATTTCCAGCGCCGCGAGCCGTCCCGGAGCGCCCATGATTCCGCCGCCAGGATGCGTCGCGGAGCCGCACATGTACAATTTTTTGATGGGAGTACGATACCGCGCCCAGCCCGCCGCAGGACGCAAAAAGAAAAGCTGTTCCAGCGAAAGTTCGCCCTGGAAAATGTTTCCTTCGGTCAGGCCGGTCTGGCGCTCGATGTCCAGCGGCGTGATGAATTGTTTCCCGATGATGATGTTTTTTATGTTCGGCGCGTACTCCGCGATCGTGTCGATCACCGTGTTGCCGAAGGCTTCGCGCTGTTCGTCCCAATTTCCGCTGCTCAATTTGTAGGGCGCGTATTGAACGAAGCAGGAAAGAATGTGTTTTCCCGGCGGCGCGACGGAAGGATCGGTTAGTGTCGGAATCACCATGTCGATGTACGGCCGCCGCGAAAATTCGCCGTACTTCGCTTGGTCGTACGCGCGCTCCATGTACTCCATCGAAGGCGAAATGGACATCGCTCCCCGCAGATGGTGTCCCGGTCCGGGCAGGCAGGTGAAATCCGGCAACGCGTCGAGCGCGAGATTCACTTTTCCCGAGGAGCCGCGATATTTGTACCGCCGCACCTCTTCGAGGAAATCTCCCGGCAGCTCGCGCTCTTCGATAAATTTCAGGAAAGTGAGATTCGGATCCACGCTGGAAGAAATCACGTCCGCGTATATTTCTTCCCCGCCTTCGAGCACCACGCCTTGTGCCACGCCGTTCTTGATCAAAATGCGATTCACCGCTGCTTCCGTGCGAATTTCCACTCCCGCTTCTTTCGCCGCACCCGCGATTGCATTGGAAATTCCGCCCGTGCCGCCGCGGCTGAATCCCCAGGAGCGAAAAGCGCCGTCGATTTCTCCCATGTAGTGGTGCAGCAAAACGTAAGCAGTGCCCGGCGAGCGAATCCCTAGAAAAGTTCCAATGATGCCCGACGCCGACATCGTGGCCTTCAGCACGTCGGTCTCGAACCACTGATCGAGAAAATCCGCCGCGCTCATGGTCATAAGCTGGACCAGGTTGTATTTGTCTTCCGCCGCCAGCGACTGGAAACGCTTGCCTAAAAATGCCAGTTTTTTCAAATCGCGTGGATCGAGTGAACTGGGATCCGGCGGAATCATGCCGAGTATCGGCTTTACGAACCGGCACATGGCCACCATGGACTTCCCAAATTCTTCGTAAGCTTCGGCGTCCAGCTTTGAGTGGCGCTCGAGCTCGCGCCGCGTTCTCCCGTGATCGTTCTCGCGCCAGAGATAATCGCCGTTCTGCATCGGCGTGATGGTCCCGTCCAGCGGAAGTATTTCCAGGCCGTGACGCGGCAAATCCAGATCGCGAATAATTTCCGGCCGCAGCAGCGAAACCACATAGGAGAAAACGGAGAACTTAAACCCGGGAATAATTTCTTCGGTGACGGCCGCCCCGCCTAGTACGTACCTGCGCTCAAGCACCAGCACTTTCTTGCCCGCTTTCGCGAGGTACGCCGCGTTCACCAGGCCGTTGTGCCCGCCGCCGATTACGATGACGTCGTATCTTTTCGCCATGAGGGTTTTGCGATGAACTTTGCGCTGTATTGCTCGCAGCAGAAGCCGTTGCATTCTACAAGCGCCGCCGCAGACTCACAACAGAGAAGAGCGCACCATGACTGTGAGTCAAGCCGAGACGGCCGACAACGCGACAATAAATATCTCCGCCCCGCGCAAGTTTGTTTACTTCGCCTTGCGATAGCTGCGACGCGCGCACTATAATCACGGGCCGAGTTATGCGGCCTTTTGCGGCCATCTGGAAAACCATTTTGTAGGAATACCGGAGCAACCTTGCCGATCGGAACAGCCGTTCACGACAGAACTTCAAAACTTTGCGAGAGCATGAATTATCGCGAATGGTCGGGCTATTACGCCGTGAGCGTTTACGAAATGCACCACGATCATGAGTACAACGCGATTCGCAACGCCACCGCGATGATCGACGTCTCCCCGCTTTACAAATATCTTTTGACCGGCAAGGACACCACGAAGCTGGTCAACCGCGTGATCACTCGCGACATCAACAAAGTCGCCGTGGGACAGGTAATTTATTGCTGTTGGTGCGATGAAGAAGGCAAAGTAATCGACGACGGCACCATCTCGCGTCTCGCGGAAAATGTTTATCGCTGGACCGCGGCCGATCCGAGCATGCGCTGGTTCCATCAAAACGCGCTCGGGCTCGATGTCACCATTGAAGATATTTCCAATAAGGTTGCGGCACTGGCCGTGCAAGGCCCCACGTCCGGCCGGCTATTGATGAAAGCCGCCGAAGCCGACATTGCGAATTTGAAATATTTTCGCTTCACTCACGGGAAAATCGCCGGCGTGCCAGTGGACATTTCTCGCACCGGATACACCGGCGACCTGGGTTACGAAATCTGGATCCCGTGGAACGACGCGCCGAAAGTGTGGGACGCGCTGATGGAAAACGGCCGGCAGTTCGATCTGCATCCCGCCGGAATGCTGGCTCTGGATGTGGCACGAATCGAAGCCGGGCTGATTCTCATCGAAGTGGATTATTTCAGCAGCAAGCGCGCGCTGATCGAATCGCAGAAATATTCTCCCTACGAAATCGGCCTGGGCCGCTTGGTGGATTTGAAAAAAGAGCATTTCATCGGCCGCCAGGCGCTGGAAGAGGAAAACAGGCAGGGACCCAAACGGCTGTTGATGGGGCTCGAAATCAACTGGGAAGATGTGGAGCGCCTCTACGACGCCATGGGTCTGGGCCCCCAGGTGCAAAGCACGGCGTCGCGCGTTCCCGTCCCGGTGTACCGCGGCGGATTACAAGTCGGCAAAGCGACTTCGACCACTTGGTCGCCGACGCTGAAAAAAATGATCGCTCTTGCGAGCCTGAACCGGGAACATGCTGCTGCAGGAGTCGAGCTGCAAATGGAACTGACGGTCGAAGCCGTGCGTCACAAGGTACGAGCGACGACGCGAGAGTTGCCTTTCTTCAATCCGCCACGAAAAATGGCCACACCGGTCGTTTGAGACTTGCCAACGGAGGCACAATTTGGAGACAAGCTTTTCGGAACGCGCCCCGACCAGACTGACGTCACGTATTTTCTTCCCATCTTTTCAATTCAAAACTCAGCTGACGCATCTCCTGCTGCTCGCGATCGCAATTCTCGCGGCGAGCGCTGCGCCCGCCATGGCTCAAGACAATAAGATGAAGTGCCCGCCGCCGACCCGTGTGGAAGAAGTGAAAGAAACAATTCACGGCGTCGTGGTGAGCGATCCCTACCGCTGGCTGGAAGACCAGAACAGCCCCGAAACACGCGCGTGGATCGATACGCAGAATGCTTGCACGCAAAGCCTGCTGAAAACGCTGCCGGGAAGCGATGCGATTGCCAAGCGCCTGGGCGAATTGATCAAAGTGGATACGATTCGCCTGCCCAGCGAACGCGGCGGCCGCTATTTTTATTCCAAGCGCGCCGCAGGCCAGGATTTGTTTGTCCTTTATATGCGGCGAGGAACCGGGCCGGAAGAGATGCTGATGGACCCGGCTTCGCTGAGCGCCGACCACACCACCAGCGTGAATTTCGAAGGCTTGTCGGATGACGGAAAACTCGTCGCCTACGGCGTGCGCAAGGGCGGCGAAGATGAAGTGTCGATTCATTTCATCGATACGGACACGCGCAAGGACATTTCCGATTCCCTCCCCCGCGCGCGTTACATTTCCGGCGCATCGTTCAAAACCGATAAAAGTGGATTTTACTATTCGAAGCTTACTGACGACGGCCCACGCGCCTACTACCACGCCATGGGAACCGACGCGGAACAAGACAAAAAGATTTTCGGCGATGGATTCGCCTCGGACAAGATTCTTGTGGTGGGCGTGTCCGAAGACGGGCGCTACCTTCTATTGACCGTCCTGTATGGCTCTGCGTGCGAAAAATCTGAGATTTATTTTCAGGATCTCGCGCGAGGCGGACCCATCACTCCCATCGTCAAAACCATTGACTCCTGCTTCCAAGGAGAAATCGCGGGCGACACGCTGTACCTGCAAACGAACTGGAAGGCCCCGAAGTGGCGCCTACTGTCCGTTCCGCTTGCCAGCCCGGCGCAGGAGAATTGGAAGGAAACTATTCCCGAGAACGATTCGCGACTGGAAAGTTTTCGCTTGGTGGGCGGAAAAATCATCGCCCAGTATTCTCGCAACGCAGCTTCGGAACTGAAAGTTTTTGAAGCGGACGGAAAGGCCGCGGGAGAAATTGGGCTGCCGGCGCTGGGCGATGTGAATGGAATCACAGGCAGGTGGCGGAGTCCCGAAGCGTTTTTGTCCTTCCAATCCTTCGCCATCCCATCGACGATTTATCTCTTCAACGTTTCGCAACGTGCGCTCGCCGTGTGGGCCAAGCCGGCGGTGCCGCTCGACGCGAGCCAGTTCGAGGTGAAGCAGATTTGGTACGAGTCGAAAGACAAAACGCGCGTGCCCATGTTCCTTTTCTACAAGAAGGGACTGAAGCTCGACGGATCGAATCCTGCGCTGATGACCGCCTACGGCGGCTTTGATGTCAGCGAGACCCCTGCGTTCCGCGACGACGCGGTGGTGTGGGCCGAGCACGGCGGCGTGTTCGCCATGCCCGCTCTGCGTGGCGGAGGAGAATTCGGCGAGGACTGGCATCACGCGGGCATGCTGGAGAAAAAGCAAAACGTCTTCGACGATTTCTTCGCGGCCGCGGAATGGTTGGTTGCAAATCGCTACACGCAGCCGCAACGGCTGGCGATCATCGGGCGCAGCAATGGCGGCTTGCTGATGGGCGCGGCCATGACCCAGCGGCCGGATTTGTTCGGCGCGATCGTATGCGGCTATCCGCTGCTCGACATGGTGCGCTATCAGAAATTTTTGGTGGCGCGATTCTGGGTTACCGAATACGGATCGTCCGATAACCCGCAACAGTTCCCCTTCATTTACGCCTATTCCCCTTACCATCACGTGGTGAAAGGCACAAAATACCCCGCCGTGCTGTTTCTAACCGGCGACAGCGACACGCGCGTGGCTCCCTTGCACGCGCGAAAAATGACCGCGGAAATGCAAGCTGCGCAGGGCGGAGACAAGCCGATTGTGCTGATGTACGACACGAAGTTGGGTCACAGTGAGGGCCGCCCGGTAAGCAAGATCATCGAGGAAGACACCGATGTGCTGCAATTTTTGTTCGCTGAAGTCGGTATAAAAAATTTCTGAGTGAATTCCCGCTTTAAACAGCACGCACGTGCATTTCGCCAAATTGGGGATAAGAAACAAACAGGGGGAATTATGCGGAGAATGACGCGGAGAATGATGTGGATGGCGGGAATCGCGTTGGCTGCAGTGATGTCGCTTGCGAGCGCGAGGGTGCAAGCCCAGACGACGGGTCCCATTCGTTTGATCGTGGATGCTTCGCAAGCGCCGCAAAAGATTTTGCACGTGAAGATGGAAATTCCAGTTTCCGCCGGCGCTCTCACGCTTTATTACCCGGAATGGATTCCGGGCGAGCACATGCCCGATGGCCCCATCATCGAAGTTGCTGGGATGAAATTCAACGGTGGGGGCAAAACAATCCCCTGGCGCCGCGACCTGGTGGAAATGTTCTCGTTGCATTTGGATATTCCGCAGGGAGTGACCACATTAAACGCGGATTTTGATTTTCTGCTTTCGGCTCCCGCGGGCGGATTTTCCGCAGGCGCGTCGGCGACAAATTCTTTGAATATTCTGAGCTGGAATCAGGTTTTGCTTTATCCCAAAGGCTTCAACATCCATGACATATTGTTTGCGCCAAGTTTGAAGCTTCCGGCCGGGTGGAAGTACGGGACAGCTCTCCCCGGCGCGAAACAGAATGGAGACACAATCGATTTCTCGCCTGTGCCCCTGAACATGCTCGTGGACTCGCCAGTACTCGCAGGCCGCTATTTCCGCGAAATCCAGCTGACGCCAGGACAAAATCCTCCGCACTACATCGACATCGCGGCGGACAGCGAAGCGGCGCTGGCGATGACACCCGAAACCGAGATGCACTTGCACCAGCTTGTTGCTGAGGCAGGCGCCCTTTTCGGTTCGCGCCATTATCGCGACTATCATTTTTTGCTGACGCTCAGCGACGACGTCGCTCACTTCGGTCTGGAGCATCACGAATCAAGCGACGACCGCACCGCGGAGCGCAGCCTGATCGACGAAACGGAGCTCCTCGCATTCGCCGGGCTGCTTCCGCACGAATACGCGCATTCCTGGAATGGAAAATATCGCCGCCCCGAAGGACTCGTGACTCCGGATTATCAAGTGCCGATGAAAGACGATCTGCTCTGGGTCTATGAGGGGCTGACCGAATATGTTGGCAGCTTCGTTCTTACCGCGCGAAGCGGCTTGCTGACGCAGGAACAGTCGATGGAGGAGCTCGGTGAGCTCGTGGCCACTTATGAAAATCGTCCGGGACGCGACTGGCGGCCGCTTCAGGACACCGCCGATGCCGCACCCTTTCTCTACAACGCAACCGATGACTGGTCGAACTGGAGGCGCGGAACCGATTTCTACGAGGAAGGCGAACTGCTCTGGCTCGATGTGGACGAAACCCTGCGCAGCCTGACGAAAGATAAGAAATCGATGAACGATTTTTGCCTCGTCTTTCACGGCGGACCCGGGGGCGCGCCCGCTCTGAAGCCCTACACCTTTGAAGATGTAGTGTCCACCTTGAACGGCTTGGCGCCGTACGACTGGGCGGGATTTCTTCGCTCGCGACTGGATGGAACTTCCACGAAAACTCCGCTCGAAGCTATCGAAAACGGCGGCTGGAAATTGGTGTACAACGAGCAGCCGAACGGAGCGGAGACAGTGGAAGGCATTCTAGCGAAGCGGCTGAATTTGACTTTCACCATCGGGATGGTCGTATCCGACGACGGAATCGTTGACGACGTAACCCACGGAGGTCTCGCGTACAACGCCGGAATCGGCCCCGGCATGAAAATCATTGCGGCCGCGGGAAAGCAGTATTCTCCGGACGAAATGAAGCAGGCAATAGAGGTTTCGAAATCGTCCACCACACCAATACAGCTCATCGTGGCGAACGGCGCGCAATTTCAGACTCGTTCCATTGATTATCACGGCGGAGCGCGCTTCCCTCACCTCGAACGCGACAAAAGCAAGCCGGACTACCTGGGCGAAATTCTAAAGCCGATGACGCCGTCGGCCACGACGACGGAAGCCGCGCAGTAACAGATTCCCTTTGCGCGCAATAAGCGCCCAAGCCGGCATTTTCCGCGCTAAGGAGATACATCCGGCGCGTGCGGAACAGAATCATACTTTTATGAAAATTCACCCATTCGTGTTGATAGGAGCCCTGCTGATTGCGTGCGGTATTGCGGCGTTGATCCATCCTAATCTCAGCATGCCCTCAAAAAAGCATGAAGTTCAGATCGGCACGGAGAAAGTGATCATGGAAACTACCCGAATTATCCAACTCCCAAAAGTTTTCGGCGTGCTTCTGATGATAGCGGGCGGCTCTTTGATTTTCCTCAGCACGCGAAAGTCTTGACGTCCGTTTTGCGAACACGTCCATGCTTTAACCGGGCCCCTGAGCTACTTGAAACGCGATTCCGTAAGAATCGATAACATGTGAGCCGGGAGGAAATAGTGAAAATGAGAGCGCGCGCGATCGGCCAAGCCATGGCCGCCTGGGCAGCTGTTGCGGCTATGGCTGTGACAGCGCCGGTTTCGCTGAAGGCGCAGGAACAACGCAAGCGCGCCATCACGTTTCAGGACCTGATCTCCATGCATCGCCTCAGCGAGCCGCAGATTTCTCCCGACGGCAAATGGATCGCCTACGCCGTGTCAACGCCGGACCTCGAAGCCAACAAGAGCGTGCGAAACATCTGGATTGTGTCCGCCTCCGGAGGCCAGCCCAGGCAATTGACGCGCGGAGGGACCGATGCGCGGCCGCGCTGGTCGCCCGACGGCAAAAAGCTCGCATTTCTTTCCGCCCGCGTGGAAAACATTCCGCAAGTTTATTGGATGAACCTCCAGGGCGGCGAAGCGAACCGGGTCACTTCCCTTTCCACCGGTGCGGACAATGAGCTGTGGTCACCCGACGGCAAAACAATTGCGTTCGTTTCCGCCGTCTATCCCGATTGCAAAGATGACGCCTGTAACGTGCGGCGCGACACCGAAAAACAAAAAAGCAAAGTGAAAGCCCGTATTTACGAAAAACTTCTGTACCGGCATTGGACCGCCTGGTCGGACGGAAAACGAAGTCATCTTTTCGTCGTTTCCGCCGGCGGAGGAGCTCCGCGTGACTTAACTCCCGGCGCCGACTACGACGTGCCTCCTTTCAACCTGGGCGGGCCGGAACCGATTGCGTTCTCGCCCGACAGCCAGGAGCTTTGTTTCACAGCGAATACCGATAAGGACGAAGCGCTCAGCACGAATGGCGATCTTTTCACCGTGCCGGCTTCCGGCGAGGGCGGGCTCAGGCGAATCACCACGAATCCTGGCGACGATTGGGGACCGGTCTATTCACCCAACGGGATGTGGATCGCCTATCGCGCGCAAATGCAGCCGGGCGAAGAATCCGACCGCTGGCGGCTCATGCTTTACGGGCGCCAGAGCGGCAAGCAAAGCAATTTGACTGAAAATTTCGACAGCAGTGTGGAAGCGTATGCGTTCGCTCCCGACAGCAAGACGATTTATTTCAACGCGGAAGAAAAAGCGGAAATGCCGATCTATTCGATCGCAGCCGCACCGGGAAGTTCGCCGAAAGTAATTGTAAGCGGTAACTCCAACGACGATTTCGATATCAGCGCAGACGGACGAACGCTCGTATTTGCGCGCACAAGCTTGACCATGCCTCCTGAAATTTTTGCGGCGAATTCGGACGGCAGCAATGTTCGCCGGCTCACGCATCAAAATGCGGCGCTGCTCGCGCAACTGGATCTATCCAAGCCGGAGATGTTTTGGTTCGAGGGTGCGGAAAAGACCCAAGTGGAAGGAATCGTTATCCGCCCGCCCCATTTTGATGCGTCGAAAAAGTATCCGGCGCTGCTGCTGATTCATGGCGGGCCGCAAGGTGCATGGACCGACGCCTGGGGCTATCGCTGGAATCAGCAAGTGATGGCCGCGCCCGGATACGTCGTACTCGCTATCAACCCTCGCGGCTCCACTGGTTACGGCCAGAAATTCACCGCGGAGATCAGCCGCGATTGGGGCGGAAAAGCCTACGAAGATTTAATGAAAGGTTTGGACGCGGCCATTGCGAAATACCCCTTCATTGACGGTTCGCGAGTGGGCGCGGCTGGCGGTTCTTACGGCGGATACATGATCGACTGGATTGCGACGCACACCGGCCGTTTCAAATGCCTGATCAGCCATGCCGGCCCCTACGACGCGGTCAGCATGGGCGCCACGGAAGAACTCTGGTTCAACGAATGGGAGTTTGGCGGCACGCCCTGGGCGAACCCTGAGGATTACAAAAAATGGTCGCCCAGCGAATTTGCCGCCGCGCTCGGAAAATACAAGACGCCCACCCTGGTGGTCGGCGGCGAACTCGATTTTCGCGTGCCCTATACTCAGGACCTCGAATTCTTTACCGCGCTTCAAAGGCAGGGCGTGCCTTCGAAACTTTTGATTTTCCCAGACGAAGGACACTGGGTCTTGAAGCCCCAAAACAGCGAGCTGTGGTACAAGACCTTCCTCGCTTGGCTCGCCGAGTATCTAGAATAGCCGGCGCGAACTTTCGTCGCGTTTCCCCGCCGCTGCATCTGAAATTGTCCTCATCCACCTTTCCGTAGTTAACCGGATTGACCCGCAGTCGAGCGGAGTGCCAGTTTCATGGCACCTCTAAACCTCTCGGAGGGCTTGGGTGCGGGCACTAAGTCTGCAATCGTTCTGCTTCTCGCTAGCGCTCCTCGCGCTTGCTCTGTTGTCTCCATCGCAATCGACTGCCGAAACCCTTAAGGTCACTGGTTCTCCTGCTGGAGCAAACGTCGAGATCGATGGCGTGCTGATGGGGAAGACTCCTTACAAAGTAAATTACCCCGGCGGCTACTTTCACAAGCCTCACACCGTATTTGCGGCGCGGCTCGGGCATCCGCTCGTTGTTCGGATCTACAAGGAAGGATACGCGGCACAGGAAACCACCATCACCGACGGTCCGTTTGAATGGGTTGACTTGAAAGGACACAACCGCGGGCGATACTGGCTGGTGAAAGCGGACGAGGTTCAGGCAACGCTTAAACCCGTTTCGAAGGAATCCGGCGGAGAAGCCGGCCCGCTTCCTGCAGCAAAACAAAATTCAGCGAACGAATCACGGGCTGAGAAGGCTCCTAGTGCCCGCGCGTTTTCCTCCGCGCCCGCCGGCTCGGAATCCGGCGTTCTGACTCTCTCGTGCGATACAGACGGAGCGGAAATCTACATTGATGGAAAATTTGTCGGTGACACACCATCAACAATTTCGCTTGTAAGCGGCACGCACCAGATAGCCATCAAGGCTAAAGGCAAAAAGGATTGGAAACGCGAAATCGAGGTGATGAAAGGCAGCCAGGTGACATTGCATCCGGTTCTCGACCCGTTGCCTTGAATCAGCGCTGCAATCCGGTAAAAGCCCAGGCTTTTCGCAGATAGTGATCCAGCTCCGGCACGCGCAAAATCTTCAGCAAAATCACCAGCAATAAAATCCCTGCAGCCGTCACCGTCACCAGCAAAGCGAGCGCCCCCCAGATCTTCTGCCAGGGCATTAGGGTTTCAAGATAAAGCGTGAGCCGGTAACAGGCGGTCCCGGCGATCAGCGAAGCCGCCGTCATCTTCAAGAAGAAAATGACTAGACTCCCCTCCTCCGCGTTTTTTGTGCGGCGGTTCAGCAGGATGAAAAGAACCACAGTGTAAGCGATGATGCCGAGCGAGCTGGCAAAAGCCAAACCACGATATTGCATGTGATGCGCGAGCCACCAGTAAACCGGAATGTTGAGTGCGGTCATCAGCGTGCCGACTATCGCCGGTGTGATGGTGTCGCGCGTGGCGTAAAAACCTCGAGCGAGAATGTACTGCGCGCCCCAGGCGAACATTCCAATCGAAAAGTACGCGAGTGTCTGGCCCGTGGCGAAAAGATCCGCTCCATGCATGCGCGTATGCGAAAACACCAGATTCACGATCGGCACGCTCTGGGCGATAGTCAGTGCCGAGATCGGAAGCAGCAGGAATATCAACCCCTTGAAAGTCGTATTCAGAACTCGATTCAGCTCCTCGAATTTCTTCTCCGAATATAATTGGGCCAGAAATGGGAACGATGCCACTCCCACTCCCTGTCCGACGAGCCCGAGCGGCACTCGCATTAAATTTTTCCCGTATGTCAGCCAGGTAATCGATGCTGCCTGAAGATACGATCCAAAATAGCGAATGATCCAATCATCCGCGAAGGAAACGGAAACAGCGAGCATGATGGGAACGGATAGCTTCAGAAAGAGCCAGAAGCCGGGATGTTTGACGTCGAAACTCGGCGAAAAACTCGCGCCGGCCCGATAAGCGCCATATATCTGAAGAAGAAAATTCCCCGTCAGGGCGCCCGCAAGCACGCCGACTGCGAATCCGGTGATACCGATAACCGGGGCGAGCAAAATACCGCCGAGTATGATTCCGATGTTGTAAATCAAAGGTGCCAGCGAAGGTATGACGAATTGCCCTTTCGCGTATTGCACCGCGCTCAAAATGCTTCCCTCGTAGAAACAAATCTGAGCGGGCAGCATCAGGCGTGTAAGAAAAACGACGCGCGCGCGTTCGGGCGGGCTGAAGCCGGGAGCGATCCAATTCACGATGTGCGGAGCAAAAATCTCGCCTGCCAGAACGAGTCCAACCAGAACAAAACCCATCACCGTGATCACGGTGGAAAAAACTCGCCAGCCTTCTTCTTCCCGCTTCTCCGCCGCGTACTTCGCAAAGACAGGAATGAATGTGACGCTCAGGGAACCGCCGGCAATCAAATAATTCAGAAAATCCGGCAGCGTGAACGCAGCGTTGTACGCATCCGTCACTGCGTTCGAGCCCATCTGGTGCGCCAGCGTCCAATCGCGAAAAAATCCCAGAATGCGGCTGAGCAGGACGCTAGCCATCACGATGGCCGTCGCGGCAGCGATGCGGCGGTGCATTGTTCCGGAGTCGGAAGCGGTCGTCACGACGCCATGGTAATTGGTTTGAAGCGCCCGGACTAGGGCGTTGAAGCGGAGTGTTTCCGATGCCGAAAGCTTCGCCGGGGCCATGCGAAATTCCGCGGCCTAGGTCGGCCAGAGCGTTCGCCGGAACGCGGCTACTTCAGATTTGCGTCGTGCCCGGCTAATGCGTCCATCCCCTCGGGAGGACGAATCGGCTCGCGAGTTGGCGTCCCGTCCGGCGCCGCGCGCAGGTATTGCACCGGCCACGGAACCGCGAATCCCAGATCGCGAGCGGTTTGAAGCGGCCAATAAGGCTGCCGCAGAAATTCGCGGGCCAGCAGCACGATGTCCGCGTTTTCTTCCCGCAGAATTGTGTCCGCTTGATTCGCGGACGTGATCAGCCCGACCGCGCCGGTCATGATCTTGGTTTCGTAACGAATTTCCCGCGCGAACGGAACCTGGTATCCCGCCTTGATGGGAATTTTTGCTCCCGGCGCGATGCCGCCAGAGGAACAGTCAATCAAGTCGACGCCGAGCGGCCCAATTTTTTTGGCCAGCTCGACGGATTGATCTACATCCCAGCCTCCCTCAATCCAATCCGTAGCCGAAATTCGAACATACAGCGGGTAGCCCGCGGGCCAGATGCCGCGAACCGCAGTAACGACTTCGCACAGCAGCCGGCAGCGGTTTTCCAGAGAGCCACCGTAGGAATCTGTGCGCTTGTTTGAAATCGGCGAAAGGAATTCGTGAAGCAGGTAGCCATGCGCGGAATGGATTTCGATTACCTGAAAACCCGCTTCGAGCGCGCGGCGAGCCGCATTCGCGAAAGATTTCACCACGCCCCGAATTCCGTTTTCGTCCAGTGCAGTGGGATTCGGATAGGTCTCGGAAAAAGGCACGGCGCTTGGCGCCACGGGCTTCCAACCGCCCTTCGATTCCGGAATCGCTCCATTGCCTTCCGACGGACGCAGCGTGCTGCCTTTGCGTCCCGCGTGCGCCAGTTGGATTCCAGGAATGCTTCCTTGTTCGCGAAGAAATCGGGTGATTCGTGAGAGCTGCTCGATGTGATCGTCCTTATAAATTCCCAAGTCCTGCGGGCTGATGCGCCCTTCGGCCGACACCGCCGTCGCTTCCGTGAACACGAGCGACGCGCCACCCACAGCCCGGCTCCCCAGATGCACCAGATGCCAATCGGTAGCAAAGCCGTCTTCGCTCGAATACTGGCACATGGGAGAAACAACAATGCGATTTCGCAGAGTCAGCTCGCGGATTCTTAGCTCGTCAAATAGCATGGATCTCCTCTTTCGGACTTTGGGATCGAACTAGCGGCCTGTGGCGGTGTCGCTCAATCATTGCGGCGATGAGTTTTCATGTGCTTACGATCGGCCACCGGGTCCAGCAGGCGGAAAATGTGCACCCCCGCATCTGAATCGAATCGATAAGCCAAAGTCGCGTCCGCCGCTTCTTGGTCTTGCGCTAATTCGAGTTCCGGGTTGTCAACAATGATGTCGCCCTTGTTGTTGATTCGCAGCTCCGTTCCAACTTGCAGAGCTATTTTTGTTTCATTTTTCTCTGATTTCATTTTTTCTTCCTTGGACGGCAAATAGTCGCGCAGCCTCGTGATTCTCGGCAAGCTGGTCGTCGTAAGGTTGGATGAAAAAACGCGGAGAAAGTTGCCGGTTATTATTTCGACGATCCGCCGGCGCTCTTTTCTTTTTTCTTATCTTTCTTTTCGGGTTTGGGATCCCACGCCGGAGCATCACTGGCGGGAAAAGACTCGCGGGAAGCCTCGTCAACCGGATCGGCTGGATCGACCGGATTCGCCTCCGGACGTTTTGAATCCGGCGCCTTATTCTTGTCCATTTGCGATTCCTTGCTGCGAAATTCGCGAAACTAGAACTTAAATACCACACCCACCGAAACTTTCGGGCTGTATTGGTAGGTGCTGAAGTAACGTGTCCCCACCATGTCGGCTTCGACGCGGTATGACAGCCGCCCACGATGTGCAGCTAGGTCCACGCCACCGCCAACTTCAAAAGCGGGCGCGTGGTCGGCGCCAAATGCCGTTTGCGGCGTGAAGTGAGAGTATCCGCCCATTACGTGTCCCCATACTTCCAGCCCTCGCGGAGCCGACCATCTGAACCGTGGTCCTCCTGCCCCTAGCAAAAACCATCCGCCGGTGTTGTATTGGTTTAAGTGCGTGGCGTTTAACTCGCCATCTAATCCGATCCAATCTTTAAGGTAGTACACCATGCTGTACATAAAGCCATTCGAATTTTTCGCAATTGCAGGAACTTCATAAAAGCGCAGGTACTCATAGCCCACGTAAGCCTGCCAACGATAGGTCTCATAAACGCTCTGGACGTACTGCGGCGGATCCGCCTCCACGTTGGTCAGCGCCGGCGGTGTGGCTATAATTAAACCCTCAGGCGCCGGAAGAGCGGGAAAGTTGAAGGAGTTCTCGGCTGGCGTCAAAAGAGATACTTGCGAAAAGGGCTCGGCCGGTGCCGTATTTGCAGCATTTATTTGTGCGCCTGCATTCATCGCAATAAAAAGGATGGACCCTATTAGAAAACCAGCGTTTCGCATCGCCTAACCCCCTCAGTCTTCCCAAGACTTCGACCCTGCACTTACAATTTGACCGAGAATGGGTAGCCATGTCTAGCCTAAATTCAGCAAGCGTGCGCACCTCCAAACGATACGTACAGGCTGTCTGGAGCAGTCGTTGATCCGCGTGCTGCCGACTTCGAACCTCGGCCGTGCTCTCGCCGCACTCTGATCGCAACAACGCGAATTCTCCCGGGATTGGCACGCCTGCCATCAATGGTAGTGTAAGCTATGCAAAAATAAAGTTAGACTCACTCTTCGCTTCTGAAGCGGCATAAGTTGGAGAACGTAAGCTGAATACCAAGACGCTCTTTTTCGTTGGATTCATTCTGTGCGCCAGCGGCGTTATTTCTCCAGCGCTGGCTCTCGCGCTCGGTTTGCTCTACGGATTGTGTTTCATCCATCCTTACCAGGCCGATAGCCGCAACCTTTCCAGATTCCTGTTACAGGCCTCCGTTGTTGGCCTGGGCTTTGGCATGAACTTGCACGAAGTGTTGCGCGTTGGCCGTAGCGGCTTCCTCTATACCGCCGCCAGCATCTCCTTTGCGCTAATTTTCGGGCTTCTGCTCGGCCGCCTCTTGCGCGTGAACAAAACCGCATCGATCCTGATCTCCACCGGCACGGCTATCTGCGGAGGCAGCGCCATTGCCGCTGTCGCTCCCATTATCGAGGCCAGCGATGAAGAGATGGCGATTTCGCTCGGAACCATTTTTATTTTGAATTCCATCGCGCTCCTGATCTTTCCTCCGCTCGGCTGGTTCCTGCACTTGACGCAAACGCAATTTGGATTGTGGGCCGCCCTGGCCATTCATGATACGAGCTCGGTCGTAGGCGCTGCGGCGCGATACGGCCCAGTCGCGCTGGTAGTCGGCACCACCGTGAAACTCACGCGCGCGCTATGGATTGTGCCGGTTGCCATCGGCGCAGCCGCTCTGAAACGTTCGAAGAGCCACATTCGCTGGCCTTGGTTCATTCTGTTTTTTTGCTTTGCGGCCGTGGCCAACACGTACATTCCTGCCTTTGCAAATTTTTGGCATGTGTTGAGCAATTTAGGAAGGTTGGGCCTCACCGCGACACTCTATCTGATAGGAACCGGAATCTCGCGCGCCACTTTGCGCCAGGTCGGAGTGCGTCCTTTATTACAGGGCGTAATTCTATGGATTCTGGTCGGCGTCACATCCCTGTGGCTGATTAGCGCAGGATGGATTTCGTTGTGACGCGACGCTTGCCACACCAACGGTGTGATGTGTGGATGCGATAGAATTTTCTTTATCGGCTATCCGTTCTTCCCGCTCAAGCGAAATCAGCTAACTCTTCTTTTCCTTCTGCTGTTTGCTATACATCGCGGATTGTTCGTTGGCTTCCTGCGAGTACTGCCAGGCTTTTGCGGCGTGTTCCATGGCCTGTCTGGAGTGCTCGTGTCCGGAAAGGTGCTCCCCTTTGCCGTGTTGCGCTGCCGCAGCTCGGTGCGCATGCGCGGCCATCTCGTGAAACTCAGCTGCTCTTTGATGCGAATCATAGGTCATGTTTATCCCCTCGTACTTCCTCTTCAACGTTAGCGCGTCACGCGCACTCTGTCCATCCAACTCAGCATGCTTAAGAGATAGGTTCCGCAACCTGAACCAACCAGGGGTTAACGTTCCTTCGTGTAAAATGCCCTAGCGATGACGTAGGACGACATCTCTGAGTGAGAGCGAGCTTGCATGCCAGAACCCAAATTCCGCACGATTGAACCGAAGATACTCTATTTTGGAACGCCGGTAGCATTGATTAGTTCGCTGAACGAAGACGGCACCACTAATCTTGCGCCGATGTCTTCATTCTGGGCACTGGGTTGGACCCTTCTGCTGGGCTTACTGGACGAGACCAAGACAGCGGAAAACTTGGCACGACATCCCGAATGCGTGGTCAATCTCCCTGAGCCGAACATGTGGCGAGAAGTCGAAAAGCTAGTCCCGCTCACCGGCAAGAATCCTGTTCCACAGATTAAGTCCAAGCAGTTCCGCTTCGAGAAAGACAAGTTCGGAGTAGCTGGATTAACACAGATTCCGAGTGAGATTGTGCAGCCGGCGCGGGCCGAGCAATGCCCCGTTCACATGGAAGCCCGCGTCACTAAACTTCACCGCATGGGCGGCGAAAAATTGCAGCAACTCGGTGGGGGTTTGGCGGCCGAGGTGGAAATAGTCCGTGTGCATGTCGCTGCCGATCTGGTTGTTGGTGACAGCTACATTGACCCGTCAAAGTGGTCCCCGCTAATTTACAATTTTCGGTACTATTTCCGCTTGGCGGACAAAGAACTGGGAAAGACTTTCCGCGCCGAAAAATAATGCGGATTCGGCATCCACTTCTTCACCGGTACATCTAAAAAGCGGAGCTACCCACACATGACGACCCACGACCATGACTTGTCCAAGCGCCCGGAAGCTGCCGGCATGAACGGCAAGGAACTGCTTCAGGCAATGATCGACGGGCGCCTGCCGGGGCCGGCGATTGGGAAGACTCTGTCGTTCCGCCTCGTGGAGGTCGGCGATGGCTTTGCCGTGTTCGAAGGCGAACCCGGCCCGCACGTGCTTAGTCCGACCGGCACGGTTCACGGCGGTTGGGCGCTCACGCTGATCGATAGCGCAACCGGATGCGCTGCCCACACGTTGCTGCCGGCAGGCTCTCGCTACGCCACCGTCGAGACCAAGGGAAACCTCTCACGCCCAATCACTCTCGACACTGGCCGCGTCCGCGCCGAAGGCCGCGTCGTGTCCCAGGGCCGCCAAATCATTTCCGCCGAAGCCAGACTGCTCTCGCAGGATGGCCGCATCCTGGCGCACGGTACTTCGACCATCATGGTGCTGTCCCCTAGGGACGGAACGTCTTCTCCCACTACCCAGCGATAAAACATTCGCTTCAGCGGCCCAAGCTATCTTGAATTACAGCATTCACCGGCCCCGGCAAGATTCCAAGGTTCACGTAGATCGGCCGAATTAATTTTCTTATCGATTTCAGCCGCGTGGCGAACCAGATTGCGCCCAAGATGCAGCACGCCCCGCTCAACATCACCGTGCGCGGAGCACCCACCGCGTGCGCCATGGCCCCCGCAAGCAAACTGCCAAACGGAGCCATGCCCACAAACGCCACGGTGTAAAAGCTCATCACGCGTCCGCGCTTGTCCTCATCAACAATCGTTTGGATGATTGTGTTGCTGGCGGCCATTTGCTGCATCATTCCAAAGCCACAGAACAGCATCATCAAGAGCGACAGCCAGATGTTTTGCGACAGGCCAAAAAAGATCAGACTCACTCCAAACAGCGCCGTCGAAATATAAATCATCCGCCCCAAGCCCACCACGCTCTTACGTACTGCAAGCGATATCGCCGAAGCCAGAGCGCCGATGCCTAACGCTCCCATCAGGAAGCCCAGCGTGTGCGGGCCACCCTTCAAAATCTTCGAAGCAAAAATGGGCATCAACACCGTGAACGGCCAGCCCATCAAACTCACCGTGGCAAACAAAGTTAGAATCGTTCGAATCGGCGCAAAGCCCGCAACGTAGTCCCAGCCTTCTCGCAGCTGCACCAGCATCGAAGTCGCCACACGCTTTATTGCCGCCGGCTTCAACCGCATTGCGAACAACGACGCGATCACCGCAAGATAACTGATCCCGTCGATCAGGAAGCAGGAGCCCTCCCCGGAGACTGCAATTACCATCCCCGCCAGCGAAGGCCCCACCAGCCGCGCCATGTTCACCATCGACGAGTTCAACGCAATCGCATTGCCCAGATCCTGTCGATCTTCCACCATCTCCACCAGGAATGCCTGCCTCCCCGGCATGTCGAACGCATTGATCATTCCCTGGAACGCGCTGAGCCAGATAATCTCGTGAATGGTGATGTGTTTCGTCAGAGTCAGAAACGCCAGCGCGAAGGATTGCAGCATCGCCAGCGCCTGCGTCACGATCAAAACATGCTGCCGGTTCAGCCGGTCCACCCACACTCCCGCAAATGGCGCCAGCAAGAATGTCGGTATTTGCCCGGAAAATCCCACGATGCCCAGCAGAAACGCCGAGCCGGTCAGCCGGTACACCAGCCAACTGGTCGCCAGCCGCGTCATCCAAGTTCCGATCAGCGAGATGCTCTGCCCGCCGAAAAACAACCGGAAATTCCGGTGCCGCAGCGCGCGCCACGCATGCGAGATCCCGCCGGCCGGGTCGCTCACAGCAGCAGCCGAATTGGAGTCCCCGTTCAATTCACCAGGCTCGAACTCCTGATTGTACGATTAATTTAAGGAGCAGGCGTCTCTTGCCGATATCACTCTTAGGCATTCACCATTAGAGATAAACCAGGTGAGATGGAACCCGATCGTGGGCCAATTAAGCAGTGAACAATATAAAGTCTTTCGTTATGATATTCTTTTTAGTGGAGCCATCGCCAAGCCATCTGGGGGTCGAATATGACCTCCTCCGCCGCCGTGGTCGATCTCATTCTAACTTCCACAAAACGTGCACCGCTGGATCTGTGAACCGCTGTTTTCGGATATTTGAAAGGGAACGATGCGATCGGTTGCTGGCGACGAATTTCGCGACTTACTTACTCTTGTTCGGCAGAGCGGACTATTGGCCAAGCAGCCCGCATATTACGGCCGAAAGATGCTTCTCAACCTGGTTTTGCTCGTTAGCGCTTTCCTGCTGATAAGAAGGTTTCAAAATCCGTGGGCGGAACTTCTCAATGCCGCTTTCCTGGCTTTTGTCTTCGCTCAACTCGGTTTTATCGTTCACGATGCAGGCCATCAGGAAATTTTCAGCGCGCCCGCTGGCAATGAGGTCCTTGGCCTCATTCATTCAAATCTCTTGCTCGGTTTCAGCTACAGTTGGTGGCTCCACAAGCACCATCATCATCATTGCTCCCCAAATCACGTTACCGCCGATCCCGATGTCGATATACCTCTGTTCGCATTTACCAAGGACCAGGCAGCTACAAAGCGCGGGTTCGCGCGGCTCACGGTGAAATACCAGCACTTCTGTTTCTTCCCTTTGTCTTTGTTCGAAGCATTTGTGCTGAAAGTTGATAGTGTTAAATTCCTATTGCGCCACAAGGTCGCGCACCCCCTCATTGAAGTGAGTTTTCTCATTCTGCACGCCTGCTGGTTTCTGGGCCTGCTCTATTTTCTTCTCGGTTGGCCACATGCCATCCTGTTCTTCGTGGCGCAACAGATGTTCCTGGGACTGTATTTGACTCTGATATTCGCCCCTAATCATCAGGGCATGCCCCTGCTGCAAGGCGCCTCGGCGGTGAACTTTTTGCGTGAGCAAGTGCTCACCAGCCGGAACATTAAGAAGCATCCGGGAATCGATTACTGCACCGGAGGCCTCACTTGCCAGATCGAACACCACCTGTTCCCGACTATGCCTACAAACAAACTTCGACAGGTTCAAAAAATAGTTAAGTCCTACTGCATGTCGCACGGCGTTCCCTACCATGAGACTTCATTGTTCCAGTCCTATCGCGAGGTCTATCAGGATTTGCGCAAAAACAGTTTCATTGTGAGCAGACGTTCCGATGGCAACACAATCACAAATCGAACGGACCTCGATTCAAGGATCGCTCCTCGCTTCTGAAATAGCACAAAAAGCTAACCTGTTTTTCTTGACCTGCATTTCGCGAAATGTTATTAGCCTGCCAAGCTTAAGACCCGAAGGAATTAACCACATCATTAGTTGCCGCGGATGTGACCCCGCCGCGCGGCTAGAGCGGTCGTCTGTGCGCGTTTTTGTGGAATTGCGCCCCGGGGTCTAAAGCTCTTGGAGAAGAGGGACTGCGGGCGGCCTAGGAGGACCAATGAAAAGAGTGAGTTTGGTGCACGTCTTGGTTTTATTGGCAGTTGCGTTGTTCAGTGGTACAGCTTTCGCCCAAACTGACCCAGGTGTTCGCACTGGAGCGATTAACGGCCAGACGGGCGCCACGAAGACAAATCCGCTCCCGCCCGCTTCCGTCACCGCTGAAAGCCCGGCGGGAATCTTGGAGTTTTTCCAAGACGGTCTCACCCGCTTTCAGGAAGTCGAAGTAGTCAGCGGCGGCGCAAACAATGGTCTGGGACCGCGCTTCAACTTTAACCAATGCTCCGGCTGTCACTCGCAGCCTTCCATCGGCGGCTCAAGCCCCAGCGCCAACATATACCCCGACGTCGGTCCCAATCCCGAGAGCCAAGTGATTACCCAAGGCATTGCGAACGGCAGAGACAATACGCTTCCGTCGTTCATTACCGCCACTGGACCAAGCCGCGAAGCCCGCTTCCCGTTCTTCTTTAACTCAAACGGCAGCGTGAATACCAATTCCCCGAATGGCGGTGTCGAAGACCTGTTCACCGTCTCCGGCCGTTCAGACGCCGGAAGCTGCAACATTCCGCAGCCCAGTTTTGCTTCCGCTCAGCAGGAGAACGACATCATCTTCCGCATTCCCACTCCGATCTTTGGAGCAGGCTTGGTTGAAAACATTGACGACTCAACCCTGCTGGCCATTCAAACGGCGAACGCCAACACGATCTTCACCTCTGTAGGTTCCTCTTTCACTTTATAGTCCGGCTTTAGATTGTCCTTCGTGTATTTGATCAATTCCTTTGCATTGGCGGCCGGCACCAGTGCAAAAAACAAGTCCTGAGCCGCTACCAAAATCGACCCTTTAATGGGCCCCTTCCCCGTTTCCGTGGGCCTGAGTTGAGCCAAGACGTAATAACCGGAATCGGATGGCGGCGGGCCTTTATACTTCTCGTACCAGTCGGAGGAGAGCGGATACGAAAGGCCAAAGTATTGGTTCGCATAAATGTTGTGGGCCACGCTCCCGCCTTCCGGCAGCGGAGTGGCCGAATCACTGGAACTCGACCACGCCCCCTTTACAAGAATCACTCCGGAAGGAACCTTTTGCGGCGCCGGGCTCTGCGCATGAGGCGTAACCCCCGGCGAATTCGGAGCCTCGGACTGTGCCGACAGCGATGGGGATAAGCCAATAAGAAGTACAAGACTAAAGAATTTTGAATTCAACAGCTCCCTCCGTCGAAGAGAACCAAGAACCGCTGCTATCTTATCAAGAAGTACAGCCGCAAAAGTACCCTTGCTCAAAAAACAAACGGATATTTTCGCCCGACGGTTATTCCGGCAGGTGTTTTGCCCGCCTCCTGCCGGCCGGCAGAAAATGAAGTAGAATCGCGTTCGTTTGGGAATTGCCGGCGTACAACGGGAATGCCGCGCGCACGCCAGGAGAATCGTGGAGAGCGCAACGACGAAGAGACACATTTGGCAATCGCTGCCGGCGATTACGCTGGTAGCTCTGGCTGTGCGGATTGTCGCTATCCATTTCCTCTATACCGACACGTGGAACAACTTCAGAGAGCATCTGTTGTTCGGTTTTGAAGTTGGGCGTATTGCGCGTTCCATCGCAGCGGGACACGGCTATGGCAATCCCATGTATTTCGAAACCGGGCCCACCGCTTGGATGACGCCCGTATATCCCTACTTGCTCGCTGCGGTCTTCAAATTATTCGGGATTTACAGTCGGAACTCGGCGTTCGTGATCCTGGGCCTCAGCTCCTTATTCTCAGCGCTGATTTGCATCCCCGTTTTCTTCATTGCCCAGCGCAGTTTTGGACGCGGCGTTGCGATCGTTGCGTGCTGGATGTGGGCGCTGTGGCCCTACTCCATTTACATTGCCAGCGCCTTCGTTTGGGAAACCTGCCTGAGCGCTCTGCTGCTCGCGATTCTTTTTCTCTGGACGCTCAAGCTGAAAGGGCAGGCGGGCGGATGGAGCTGGCTTGGCTTCGGTTTGCTGTGGGGCTTCTCGGCGCTAACGAACGCATCGCTCCTCGCCGTCTTCCCTTTTTTTGCCGGCTGGGCGCTCTATCCTTTGTGGCGAAATCGGCGAGGATGGCTCAAGCCCGCCGTGCTCGTGGCATTCGGTCTGTTTATCGCCCTTCTGCCCTGGCAGGTGCGCAATTACCGCACGTTTCACCGGCCCATTCCGCTGCGCGATAATTTCTGGCTCGAAGTTTGGGTCGGCAATAACGGTCACACCGAAAGTTGGGTCGATATCATGGCTCATCCTTCCATAAACGATAAAGAACTCGCTGAATTCGTGCGCCTCGGAGAAATTTCCTACATGCAGGAAAAGCGGTGCGAGGCGCTCGATTATATTGCCCGGCATCCTGCGCAGTATTTTGTAATGTGCTGGCGAAGATTTGGTTATATGTGGACTGCATTCTGGAATCTTGACCCCGAAAATCTGGACATTGAATTCCACAACCCCGCCAACGTTTACCTCACGGTATCCTTGACCGTGGTGATGCTTATCGGCCTTTGGCAAGCTCTTCGGAACGCTCGCAAGGCGGCCCTTCCGTTCGTGTTGCTCCTGCTATTTTATCCCTTGGTGTTTTACGTCACGCATCCGGAGATGCGTTACCGGCACATCATTGAACCCGAGATGCTCATCCTGGCGGCATTGGGCCTGAAGTTTATGCTTTCGGAGTTATTGAGAAATTTTCCAGGGCTCGCGCGCTTGGTTCGCAGACCGGTGTAAGAATCCGGGAAAAAGAAGCACTGATTTCAACAAAGCGAGCGATGCTTTGCCGCTCCTCATTCATAGCGCAGCGCAACCAGCGGATCGACTTTCGCCGCTCTTCTCGCGGGAAAATAGCAGGCCGCCACCGCCACCACGGCAAGCCCCAGGACCACGCTCGCTAACGTAATAGGGTCGATCGGCCTGACCCCGAACAGCTCGGTTTCCAGGTAGCGCGCGGTCGCAACCGACCCGCCAATTCCCAGCGCCAAGCCAATTCCCGCCAGCCGCATCCCATCGCGCACCATTAGCCTCAAAACGTCGCCAGGCTCGGCGCCCAACGCCATTCGAACGCCGATTTCGTGCGTGCGTTGCGCCACGCTGTAAGCCATCACACCGTAAATCCCCAAACCCGCCAGGCCCGTAGCCACCGCTGCAAAGATGCCGAGAAGAACCATGCTCAGCCGCCGTTGCACCACGGATGCGTCGATCAAATCATCCATCGTGCGAACTTCCGTCACCGGTTGATTCGGATCGGCGCTCTCCACGCTTTGCCGCACGGCCGAGGCCATCGCTGTGGGATCACCCTGGGTGCGCACCACCAGATGCATGATCCGTGAAGGATTCTGGTCCAGTAACAAATATAATTGTCCGCCCTTTGGCTCGCTCCACGGCCCGTCGCGAACGTCGCTTGCGACTCCCACGATCGTCAGCCAGGCACTGCTCGGCTCGGGCTCCCACGGACCCCTCGTTGCCGGAAATTCCAGGCGTATCTGTTGGCCAACCGGCTCCTGATCTGGCCAGTACCGATGAGCAAGCACCTCGTTGACGATGGCCACCCCTTCCGTACTCGGTCCATCGGAAGCCGCGAAATCGCGTCCCGCCTTCAATGCCACTCCCATAGTCCGCAGATATCGCCAGTCCACAACGCGATATTGCGAAGTGAATCGCTGGCCGGATGGAGGCGTCGCGCGTCCCTGAATATCGAAATCGCAGTTGCCGTTCCAGCCGCTTAGAGGCGGAAAATTTACCGCGCTTGCCGATTTCACCCCGGGAAGCGCATTCACTCGTTCGATCGCTTGCTGATAATAGTTCACCACTTGGCGGCCGGAGGAAACGTGCGTCTCGCGCAGCCATACTTGCATCGTCAGCACGTTCGTGGGATTGAATCCGAGATTCTCCGACATCAACAGGAAAAAACTACGAATCAGAAGGCCCGCTCCGGTCAGCAGCATCACCGAAAGCGCAACCTCGGAGACAACCAGCGCCGAGCGCATCCAGTTGCTGCGTCGCCCCTCCGTCGAGCCCCGGCCTCCCTCCTTGAGCGATTCGTACAACTCGGAACGCCACGTCTGAATCGCGGGCGCCAGTCCAAGAAGGATCCCCGTCAGCGCGGAGATACCCACCGTGAAGTACAAAACCGCAGCATTAATTCCGATCGAGTCCGCGCGCGGAATTTCGCCCCTGCTGCTCCCTCCCGTCACCGGCAGAAAGGCGCGCAACAGGTGCAGCCCTCCATAGGCCACCAGAACGCCCAGTGCTCCTCCGATCAACGCCAGCACAACGCTTTCCGTCATCAGCTGACGCAGCACGCGATTGCGATTGGCCCCCAGCGCGGTGCGCAGCGCGATTTCGCGCTCTCGCGTGGCCCCGCGCGCCAGCGTCAGATTCGCCACGTTGGCACACGAAATCAACAGCACGAATGCAACCGCCGCAAACAGGATCATCAGCATCGGCTTCAAGCCGCTCACTATATCGTCATGGAATCCGACCACCACGATGCCGTTCTTTTGATCGATGGCCGGATATTCTTTCTTAAGCTGCGACTGGATCGTTTCCATCTCGGCCTGCGCTCGCGCTGTCGCCACGCCGTCTCGCAGCCTGCCGAACACGACCACCTCATGTACTTCGCGATCGAGCTGCGCGCGATTAAATCCGAACGGTACCCACACGTCAAACTGCTGGCTGGTTCCAAAAAGACTGAATTCGCGTGGAAGCACTCCGATGATGGTGTATGGCTCGTCGTCGAGAGTAATGCTTCTTCCCAGAATGCTCGGGTCCCCGCCGTAGCGCCGCTGCCACAATCCGTAACCGAGCATTACCACTCGCTCGTGGCCTGGCCGTTCCTCATCCGCCAGGAAATCACGCCCTAGGACCGGCGTCACTCGAAACAAGCGGAAAAAATTCGCGCTCACTTGCGCGCCCCAGCTTTGCTCCGGTTCGCCATTCCCCGTCACGGTAAAAAACAATTCACGCCAGGCGGCTAGCTCCTCGAACGAACGGTTCCGGTCGCGCCAGTCGAGAAATTCCGCCTGCGATGCGGTTCCGCGACGCACGTTGCGGTTTTCGTCGGTTTCCCAAACCCAGTCGATCCGCTGCGAATCCGGAAAAGGCAGCGGACGCAGTATCACCGTATTAATGACGCTGAAAATCGCGGTGTTCGCCCCGATCCCGATCGCCAGTGTCAGCACCGCTATTAAGGCGAAGCCAGGGCTCCGCCTCAGCGTTCTCCAGGCAAAACGCAAATCCTGCCAAAGTACTTCCACCCTCAACGCACCTCGTATTGTTAATCGGAGTTCCAGGAACGGCGTAGTCTACCACCTATACCACGCCGCTTAGGTACCATTACATCAATTGACTTAGACTCCGTGCCCAACAAAAACACGCAACGATAACTCCTGCTATCGCGTGTTAATATCCGCCATGCCTCGCCTTGCAAAAATTGCGGACAAAAAGACGTTGTCCATGAAGCCAGTTCTGGCATTTCTGTGCTTGATGTTGGCTTTCTCCATCGCGACGGGAATCTCGGCATCCCGCGCGGACGTTCCACCCGACCGCCAGGTCGCCCTCACCATTGACGATTTGCCCTCCGCCGCCGCGAATACCATGTCCGCCGCAGCCATTACCGAAATGACCGCTAAACTTCTCGCCGCCCTCACCCAAAATAAAATTCCCGCCGTGGGTTTTGTCAATGAGAAAGAGCTCTACTACCACTGGGGCGAGGTGGACCAACGAATCAAAGCTCTCAACATGTGGCTCGACGCCGGTTTGGAATTGGGAAACCACACCTTCAGCCATACCTCGCTGAACCTCGCGGGACTTCAGGAATTTGAAGACTCCGTGATCCAGGGCGAGACGGTTACCCGGCTCTTGCTCGAGCAGCACAACAAGAAGCTCCGTTATTTCCGCTATCCTTATCTGGACACTGGCCGCGATCTCCAAACCCGCCGCGAAGCCGAAGCTTTCCTCGTCGCGCGCGGCTATCGCATCGCCCCTGTTACCTTGGATGCCTGGGATTGGAATTTCGCGCCCGTTTACGAGGACGCCTTGCACCGGGGAGATACCGCGCTCCAGCAGGAAGTCGTCAGCTCCTATCTTTCCTATCACGCCGAAATGTTTGCTTATGAAGAAAAGCTCTCGAAAGACCTCATCGGCTACGAGCCCAAACAGATTCTCCTGCTTCACGCCAATCAACTCGAAGCCGACCACATCGGTGAACTTCTGGACTTGATGCGCAAGCGCGGCTACCGCTTCATCACGCTCGAAGACGCGCTCAGCGATTCTGCCTACAGCCTGCCCGACACTTTCGTCGGTGAAGGAGGTGCCGGCTGGATCGAGCACTGGGCCATCACGCGCGGCCAGCCTCCCCAAGGCTCCCCCGTCTTCCCTCCGTCCATCGACGAGCGCGCCAAAGCCCTTCCGCATCCGCAATTTTAATTGCCCGTCACGAAGTTCGAACTTGTAAGGGGGCCGGGGCAGGCGGTGTCGAGCGTGGGTGTCACCTGCCCCGGCATCTGAAGGAGTAAAGGAAGACAACATTAGCCGCCGTAGGAGCCCAGAGCTTCGGCCTTCTGCGGCTGTTTTGCTTGCATCACCCACAGTCCTTCGCCGTTCGACAAATAAATCAGACCGCGGGCATCATCGGCCACAACGCTCGTAACGTCGGCGAACGTCTGCATCTGTTGTGGATTCGCCGGGTCACTCATGTTCAGAATTGTCACCGAGCGGGGCCGCGCATTAGACGAGCTTGCCGTTGCTTCTCCGATGCGAGAAGTCACCGCCAGTGTGTCGCCAACAAGTTGGAAGTCCGCCGCTTGCGCGCCGCCTGCTCCTGCAATCTTTTCGACCTTGCGCGGGTCCGCCGGTTTTGCAACGTCAAATATGCAAACGCCTGATGACGAGCTGAGCCCAACGTAGAGATATTGCTTTCCGTCCTTCTGCACCAAAAGCATCCGGGTCGCCGTTCCACCGTCGAGCTGTAAGTGCGCGATCACGCCCAAATTCGAGACAACATCCTTCTTCGCCTTCGGCTTGGCAAAGATGGATGGCGCCGCAGCAATTCCGATCGCAAGAAACACCACCACTGCTCGCGACACTGACTTAATAACCCTACCGTGTGTTTTGTCCTGCAAGCTGCCTTTCATTGGTCAATCCTCCTGACTGCTCGTGCGATTTTTGATTGCTCTCGGCAGTCACTTATCCAGACACACGAAGGACCGAAAATATTCCCGAAGATTTGCCTCATCGCAGCAATACATTACGCGAGGGCGACCGCGCTCGCCGTTCCTACCGCCGGTTTATCCCGACGACGGAAGGGCTTCCTAACTTTGACCTTGCGCCCGGAGAACAATAGACTCATCCAATGTCTCGCCCCCTCCATTCTTCTGTAGAAGTACCCTTCCTCGAATCAGAGCGGCTCAAACTCCGAGGCCATGGTCTGGACGATTTCGTCCATTCCGCCGCTATGTGGGCCGACCCCGAAGTCACTCGCTATATCGGCGGCAAGCCTCTCAGCGAAGAGGAATCTTGGGCGAGATTGCTGCGTTACGTTGGCCACTGGTCGCTGCTAGGCTTCGGTTACTGGGTGGTTGAGGAAAAGACGACCGGCAATTTTATCGGAGAGATTGGATTCGCCGACTACAAGCGCGACCTGCCATCGCTCAAAGGTCTGCCGGAAATTGGTTGGGCCTTCTCCTCCCTGGTACGGGGCAAAGGCTACGCAACCGAAGCCGTCCGCGCCGTCGTCGCCTGGGGCGACGCGCGCTTCCCCTCCGCCCAAACTGCTTGCATCATTGACCCTGAGAATCTCGCCTCCATTCGCGTCGCCGAAAAATGCGGCTATCGCCAATCCCAGCTCACAACCTACAAGTCTCGACCAACCATAATGTTCGTGCGCGAACCGCACCCGCCTCATCCGCATCCGCAACTTTAGCCGCCCGATCTTCGCCTCGAGCTTCACCCTCTATCCTTCTCAAAATGGCCCCAGAACACGCCGTGAGACCCTTATGCTCACAACACGCACAACCTTGAAATTCGCCGAACGACATGCTAGCGTCGCGCGTGATCAAAATAGAGCAGCTTCGGACGTGCCACCAAGGCTCAGGACAAGTGTGCCGCCCGCTCTTGGCCTCAAGTTTCCCAGCCGTAATTAAAACTTCAATTTCGAGCTTCCTTGCTGCATTTCTACCCGGTTCTGGCCGATATGCAGAAACGGCGCCCGATGGCTTGTCCCGAGCGGGTTTCGCGAAGGGGACAGGCCCAGAAAAATTCCCCGCCCTGGCGAACTTAAATCGCCAAACTCGTGAATTTAGAAACGCCGTAACTTACAGAAAACAAACAACGGTGAACTGCTCAAATCGCCAAAATATTGAGAAATGGTCGTCCGTGTTTTTCGCCGCTTCTTCCCGCTCGCCAGAGTCAATAAAGGACAAATGCCTCCGCAAAAACTGAACTCTGACGCAACCGCCGGCCTGTCCGCCAGGCAGGCGGAAAGCACCGCGTTCGTTTACATCGCCGCTGCGTTCGCCGCGCTCGGCGGCCTCCTCTTTGGCTACGACACCGGAGTAATTTCCGGCGCGCTGATTTTCATCCAGAAGAATTTTTCTCTTTCCGTGTTTCACCAGGAACTGGTGGTGAGCGTCGTTCTGGTCGGCGCAGCCGTCGCCTCCCTCACCGGCGGCCGCCTCGCCGATCAGATCGGCCGGAGAATGAATCTGGCGCTCACCTCGGTGATTTTTATCCTGGGCGCGATTATCTGCGCCGCCGCCAGATCGGAAGTCACGCTGATCCTGGGCCGCACCATCGTCGGCATCGGCATCGGCCTCGCCAGCGCCACCGTTCCGCTCTACATCTCGGAAGTCTCTCCCGCAAAAGCGCGCGGCTGGCAAGTCTCTCTCTTTCAACTGGCCATCACCATCGGCATCCTTGCCGCCTATCTCGTCGATTATGCTTTCGCCCAGTCCGAGCAGTGGCGCTGGATGCTCGGCCTCGCCGTAATTCCCGGCGCCATCCTCGGACTCGGAACTTTGTACTTACCGGAAACGCCGCGCTGGCTGGTTAAAAATGGTCAAGGTGAAAAAGCGCTCGGCGTATTGAGAAAAATTCGCGGCACTCAAAGTGTTGAAGAAGAATTTAGAGAAATCCAGGATGCCGCCTCGCGATCGGAAGAGCGCGGCCAATGGTCCGACCTCTTAAAAGCTTCGATTCGCCCCGCGCTCATCGTCGGCATCGGCCTCGCCGTATTTCAGCAGGTCACCGGAATAAACACGGTAATTTACTACGCCCCCCAGATTATTCGCTCCGCGGGGATCTCTTCAGCCTCCGGAGCAATTCTGGCTACCGCCGGAATCGGCGCGGTAAACGTCATCATGACTCTTGTTTCCATGTGGCTCATCGACCGTGTCGGACGGCGGATATTGTTGCTAACCGGAATTGCGGGCATGGCCGTTACGCTCGGCATTCTCGGTTTCATCTTCCGCGAGTCAGCTTCAGCGCATGACGCCGCGTTCGGTCAACTCGCCGTGATCACACTGATGGCATACGTGGCTTTTTTCGCGATAAGCCTGGGCCCGATTTTCTGGCTTCTCATTTCTGAAATCTACCCGCTAAAAGTGCGGGGCTCGGCCGAGGGAACTGCGGCCTCTTCGAACTGGGCGGCAAACTTTGTGGTCTCGCTCACTTTCCTCACCCTGGTGGAAAAGTTCGGTCCTACTTGGACTTTCTGGCTCTACGGTGTTCTCTCCATCGCCGCGTGGGTCTTCTCCTACAAGCTCGTGCCCGAAACCAAAGGCCGCACCCTGGAAGAAATCGAAGCCTTCTGGCACCGCGATAAATCCGACGCATGAACGTTGTGAAAATGTACTCGGGACGCAACGCGAGCGCGCGTTTAGCGCGATGGCGGCTTGGGTGTTTCAACGACGGGAGCTTGGTTCGCAGGACTGGCCGTGGGATTCGGCGTGCTGGACGGCGTCGGTGGGTACTGCAACGCCAGGTAAGCGCGGCTGAACGCGGAGTGCTGTGTTCCGGGCGCGATGACAACCGCCTGCACGGTGTAGCGTCCGCCCTGCAGCTTCGCCAGAGGCAAGCTGATACGGAACGACGCCGTGTACTTCTTCGGATCCACTTCCGAAGGCGCCAGCAAGGGGGTCGCATTCACCTGCAACCCGTTCCGAAAAAAAATCAATCCCGCTCGAAGAGAGTTTCCGTCGAACGCTTCTTTGTTTTCGGTTTTTTCCGGAAAGTAAGCCTGGAAGAAAACATAGAGCGTCTGGCTCTGCGTGAACAACCGCGTCACGCTGGGGACGATCGTTTCCCCGTTGATTTCGAGCGGCGAGTTCGCGAGCTTGGCCCGCACTCCCTGCCCTTTGGTCTGGACCTCCGATGATTTCTGAACCGGCACAAGCTGGCTGGAAAGCAGCACCGAGCTCAACGTCATCTTGCCCGGCTGCGCCGCCGGCACCGAAAGATTTTGCTCGAACGTGCCGATCTTCCCCGACTCATTTTCGCGCGCAACAAATTTCAGCCGATAATTTCCCGGCGCGAGCACGACGCCGCCCTGATACAGCAGATTCTTTTGATTTATTTGCTGAAACCGCTCGGGGTCGAGGTTCACTTGTGTCGTGTCGCGCAGTTGTGCAACCGCTTGGCCGGAGGGAACCGCGCGGACATCGACAGCAAAATCAAATTCGGCTTCCCGCTTTCCATGCTTTTCAGCCCAATCGAGCGCGCTCGCGGAAATCTTGGCTGCGACGGGAACGTAGGTCTGCTGCTCGCTCAGTCGAAACATCCCAGTCTCGACCGCAACCGGGAGCTCGACGACAGGGTTGTCCGAATTCACCGCATTGGCTAGCTGCTGATCGCGATCTTCCTTTTCCAAGTGCTGGAAATCGCGCGGCGCGTAATAGCCCTCGCGGTAACGGATGTGCGCGCCCGGCGCGCTGACCTTCACGCGAATCGCGCGCCAGCGCCCATCGCGTTTCACATCGGCGCCCAGACGGTAGCCGATCAGGTAGTATCCGGTGTTGTCCTGCTGAATCTTCGGGAACGCCTCGCTGAGATCCCCCAAATCAAAAAAGGCTTTCCCGCCCGTATCGGTGGAAAGAGTGGCGAGCGTGTCGCGCGAATCTTCGCGCTGGTCGGTCTGGTGAAACACGGAGGCGCCGGTGAACATCGAAGTCCCAGTGGCGGCGTTCGTGGTGGTATCCCCACCCGGCGGGGCTGCAAACAATCCGCGCGAGTCGATCGAATAGATCGAAACGTCAGCGCGATTTGCAGCATCGGTAGCGGCTCGCAGCTGCGTGCGGTTTTCTTCGCCGGTTTGGGTAATGCCGCCGGTGAACTCGACGAGCGCCTTTCTTCCCGGAATTCCGCCGAGAACATTCGCCAAACCTTCCACAGCGGCGAGTTTCTGGTCGGTGTTAAAGACGTTGAATTCGGTCTCGTCAGGCGTGAAGGCCGCTCCGGTATACTCCTGAACGTCGTACTCGCCGTTTTCTGCCGCAGCGTAGAGAGGGCTGGCGAGGTCGGACGAGCTGTTGGCGGTCAATTGCGCGATGGCCTTGTTGATGGTCGCGCGATCGTTGGTGAAATTTGCGAGCACGGTGATTCTTGTGGAAAAAGCGACGACGGCGACGACGTCCGCTTTAGTCATCTGCTGCTTGACGAATTTCTGCGCTGCGTCATGCGCGCGGATCAGATCGTCGGCCTGCATGGAGGTTAGATCGAAGAAGAGAACAATCAGGCGGCGATCGCGCAGTTGGTCGCTGATCGCTTCCGCGGATGGCACGGTCGGCCCCTCATTATCGACCGGGACGACAACGGGTTTAGCGTCCTCTGCTCCCGCGGCTTCGATGCTTTCTATGTCTGCGTAAGAAAAACTGGAAATATCCTGCCGCTTGCCGTTATCCGTGACGACGAATTGGTCCGCACGCAATCCCTTGATAGGCTTGCCGGATTTGTCTGTCACTTCGACGTCAATGCGAACCAGATCCGATGATGTGCGGAGGACCGAAACCGAGTTTTGTTTGGAAGACTGAGGCGAACCGGGCACTGAAGCGGGCATGGGGACGGCGACAGGCGCAGACTGGTTTGTGGAAGGCTGGGCCGAGGGATTGGCAGATTGCTGCGGAGACTGTGCCAGGGCCAATCCTGCTACCAGGAACCCCACAACCAAGGGAGGCGCGATTGTGCGAGCGAATTTCCTCATCAGAAGTTATACCGGATCATAACATCCATGGTGCGCATCGATCCCGCGCTGGTCACGCGGCCGAATGATGACGAGCCCAGTGTCGCAGAAAGCCCAGAAAAACTAGGCGTATTGGAAAGATTTTGGACTTCCCAGCGAACGTCCAAGTGATGCCGCTCTTGCGGGCCGAACCGAAAAGATTTCGCGAGCGACGCGTTCCAAGAGAATTTGCAGGGTCCCTCAATTGCGCCGCGGTGCTCGTCGCCATAAGTGGTGGGAGCGGGCGTGGTGAAAGCGGCGGTGTTGAAAAAATTGAGCGGTGCCCCTCCGCAAATGCCTACGTTCGGATTGCCGACCTGTTGTGCGCGGAGCGAAAAACTCGCTCCTGTTCCATTGTCGGACGCAGTGCCGCCGAGGTAAGCCGTAACCGGCGTTCCTGTTTGCCAAGTTACGATGTTCTGAAGCCGCCAATTGCCGAGAACGTGTTCGGCCCATCCGCGGTTTCCATAGCGATGGCGCTCGCCGAAGGGCAATTCGTACACGGAGAAAAGGCGGGCTTGATGGCGGACATCAAATGATGAGAGTCCACGCTCCGCGGCAAAATTGCCGTCTTGCTGAACTACGATCGGCGTGGTGCCGCCAATCGTGCTGGCGTTATCCAGCGATTTGGCAAAGGTGTAGAACGCCTGCACGGAAACACCCTTCGTGAATCGGTGAACCAAGCGCACTTGAAGGGCGTTGTATATCGAATTCGCGCCGGATTGATCGTAATAAAAGCTATTGGCATTTGGGATCTGGAGAGCGTTTTGCGTGTTCAGCGGGCTGGTACCCAGAGGAGCCCGATTCGGAGCGCGGAGCAGATCCAAATTTGTTCCCTTAGTGCCGGTGTAGGTCAGATCCAAAATCCAATTCTGAGTGAACGATGTCTCAGTGCCCAAGGTCCAAATCTGTGCGCTTCCGTTTTTGTAAAACTGGTTAACGCCACCCTTATTGGAGATGGTACTGCTCCCCGGAAAACCATTTTGCAGCGTGAGAACCTGCGTGGCTGAGGTAATGAGGTTCTCCGATGTGGCGAAGGGCGGTTCATATGCGAGATATTGCTGCGCGAGAGTGTTGTAAATCGCTTCGTTGTAGAAAATCGAGTATCCGCCGCGAACGACGGTCTTGGGCTTGATCATTTTCGGCACCCAGGCGAATCCAATCCGCGGCGCCCAATTTCCGTAATCGCCGTGGACGAGAGCCTGTGGGTAGCGGCCGTCAAACATTCCCAGCCCACCAGGCGTGACCACGTCAACTTGCGTGGCCGTGGAATTCAAATCGAGATTAGCGATCTGGTTGTTCTCTTCTACCGGGGGCGTACCGGCCTCGTAGCGCAGCCCGAAAAGAAGAGTGAGTTGCTTGTTCACTCGCCAGTCGTCCTGGGCATACGTAATAAAATCCCAACTGCGCAGATAGATGTTAGGCCCAAATTGTACGGTCGTGCTGTAAGGCAGACCCAAAAGGAAATCGGCAATCTCGTAGAAGGGCTCGGTCTGAGGACTGAGCGGTACAGGCTGGCCAGTCGAAGTCAATTGTGACGTCATCACACCGGTAAAATTAAATAAGCCTCGCGGCTGAGGATTGGATTCGGAGTTGAGTTGGATGCGGCGTACCTCGCCCCCAAAGGTCATTGTGTGTTTCCCGTGAACCCACTTCAAACTGTCCCCCAGGCGGAACGTCTGGTTGCGAACGAGCGAGGGAACCGGATCGTTCAACCCGGAAAGGCTGGTGAAACTGATCGCGGGAATGCCGAAAGTGAGTGGATCAGTAGAAACCCCGGTAATTCCGAGATTTCCTGCGATGTTGTTCTTGAAGGAATTATCGCTGAGTATTTGAGTGCGACTCCGGCTCCAGTTCAGCTGCGTGCTTTCCACGAGGTGCGGGCTCCAGTTGTGCGAAAGCCCCAGAGTCACGGACTGATTCAAACTTGATTGAGTGCCGGCCGTGTCCGGAAAATTGCCGAAGGTGTTCTGCCGCTGGGAATTCAGATTGTAAGCCCCGTTCAGGCTGAACTTGGAATTGATGGTGTGAATCACGTGGAGGTTCAAAATGTCGTTGTTTATCGGCACGGTCGTTTGCAACAAAAAGTTTTGCACGCTTCCGGGCAGATTCGCCATGGGATAAAAGGCGAGGAGCCCCGCGGCAGCGGAATTTATTGTCGGAATTTGGCAGCCGTTGCCAAGAGGAGTGCGCGGGCCGGTGAAATTCGAAAATGGATTGAATATCGTAATCCCGAGGCCGCAGAAGTCTCCGGTGCGTTCAGCCGCCGTAGGCACGGTGGAATAAGTGTCTAGTGCACTCGATTGAATCTCATGCTGGTAATTGATAAAGAAATATGTGCGGTCGCTGCCATTATAAATGTGAGGGATTTTTAGCGGGCCCCCTAAATTGCCACCAAAGCGCTCGTCGTAAAAGCTAGGCTTAGGAACCTGGTTTCCCGTAATCGAATACGGTTTGGCATCCAGCGCGGAATTCGAATAGCGGTCGTAAAAACTAAATCGAACGCGATTCACCGTTTGACGGCCCAATCTTCCTCGCCCTCCAAACATTCCTCCGCCACCGCCTCCACCGGGGCCACCGGGCCCTCCTGGACCGCCGGGACCTCCCGCGCCGCCTTGGCCGAAAAGTTGTCCACCGCCGCGACCACCAGGACTGCCGCCAGGAGTGCCGGGGACTATTCCGCCGAGGCCGGAACTTCCGGGGCCGCCGCTCATGAGGCTCTGGCCCACGGTTCCTTGCAACAAGAAAGAATCGGACGTCGCATTTGAATTATTGCCGGCCGAAAGCGCGAGTCCTGCCTGAGACCCTTCGTTCCCGGAGGCGTTCGTTTCCGTTGCTTGCGGATTTGTTCCTTCGCCCATCAATTCGGTCTGCTCGAAACCGCCCCCTGCCAGGCCTGCACTGATCGCATTGGTAACTCCCGCAGGCAATTGTCCTCTACCTCCGGGTCCTCTCCCCGCGCCTGGCGTGTTCGAACCTGAAGCATTTGCGGAATTCGCGGCGTTCTGACCACGAGCCTGCCTGTTTCCGGGCGAGCTTGGCCGATTTGAGGAAGGATTTCCGGGAGTCGCCGAGAGCTCTGCAAGGGTTGCGACGCGCAGAATGACCGGAATTGGCCCTGGAGGAACAATGGGAACTTCAACAACGAGCGATGATTGGACAAATCCGAGCTGACTTGCCTCTATTCGATATTTCCCGTCGGCAATCTGCGGAAATTCAAACTTGCCGGTTTGGTCGGTCCAGCTCATCCACACTTTATTTGTGACGGTGTCAACCAAGCGCACCGTAGCACCCGGAACGGGTGTGCCTTCGGATGTCCGGACGATTCCAATGACTGCTGATGGCGGGTTTGCAGACTGCTGAGCCGAGCTCGCATGCGCCGACGGCAGCCAAAATAAAAAAAACACCAGTAGTTGTGCAAAAGGCAAGCTGCGACTCGAACATCCTCGAGCCTGTGACTTCATGCGATTAGCCTGTGACACTCAGCGGTTTTATTCACTAAGAGAGTTTTCCCATGGCAGGTTTAAGAATACGCATGGCAAATTGATTTGGCAGCGAGAACTCCGGATATTGTTTCCTGTACTGGCGGCCCTGGCCGGCTCCACAATTCCGAAATTGGAGTAGTCCCGCTTTCAGTTCATGGAGCCGGCCAGACCATAGAGAATTTACCAAACCTCACGGGTCTGATTTCCCATGCGCATAAATGATTCACTTTTCCGGGCGCGCCAGTTCCAGCAATCCCGGGCGAGCTGTACGAGTTGATCGCTTGCGATTCCATCTCAGGCAGTCCAAAAAGATGGAACTTCGCAGCCCTGAAAACGGAATCCTTAAGCGAAAGCCACATAGTTCCAAGTGCGGCTAACCATCCGATTGTCTGATCCAGGCCACGCAGCCGAAGGCGCTAAGTTCATGTCCATCACGAGACGAGCACTTCGGAAAGCGTCTGGATTTCCCCACGGCCGTTTAGGGCGCAAACCACGCGTTTGGACAAAACTGTGGATTCTGTCCGCGATCGCTCTGTTGTCGCTGGGTGATGCGCCGGCGCGGAACCAGCAACAGCAAACGCCGTCGATCTCGGTGGACGTCAAGATGGTGAGTATGCTTGCGACGGTTCGGGATAAACACGGACATCTGGTCAACAAATTAAGCAAAGATGAGTTCGTATTGGAACAAGACGGCCATCCGCAAACGATTACCTATTTCGCGCAAGACTCCGATCTTCCGCTGACGCTGGGGCTGCTGGTGGACACGAGCATGAGCCAAAGGCGTGTGCTGGACCAGGAGCGCACCGCGAGCCACGGGTTTCTCGATCACGTACTGCGTGAAGATAAGGACAAGGCTTTTGTGATTCACTTCGATTACGAAGTCGAACTGCTCCAGGACCTCACTTCTTCTCGCCAGAAGCTGGAAGCATCTCTCGACACGCTGGGTGAGCCGGAATTTTCGCAGACTGGAGGAGGCGGTTCGAGCGGCAGCGGGCATGGATCGTACGGCAGAGGCGGAGGTGGCACGCTGCTCTACGACGCGGTGTACCTTGCGTCGAATGAAATAATGAAAAAACAGCAGGGACGCAAAGCACTCATCATCCTTTCCGATGGAGTGGACCGCGGAAGCAAAGAGACTTTGCGAGACTCCATTGAAACAGCCCAGCGCGCGGACACTCTTGTTTACTCCATTCTGTTTGCGGACAAAGAAGAATACGGCAACGGCGGAGGTTCGCACATGGGAGGCGGGGGAATGGGAGGCGGCGGGCACCGGCGATACCCGCAGGAATCGCGCCCCGATGGGAAAAAAATTCTCGAGCAAATATCCAGGGAAACGGGCGGCCGATTTTTTGAAGTCTCCAAAAAAGAGCCCATCGATCAGATTTACGCCGCGATTGATGAAGAACTCCGCAATCAGTACGGCCTGGGCTATGTCCCGGATAAAGCCGACGTCGCCCCGGGCTATCACAAGATTCATCTCACCGTGAAGCAGAAGGATCTGACGGTACAAACGAGGGATGGATACTACGCGGATCGTTAGTTCGGAAGCGTTTCTCGAACGATCCGCAAACCTCAGAGCGGGTATGGGATTGGGGATCGCGTAACGGTGATCCAGCGCAGTTCGGTGAACTCTTCCAGAACGGCTGTGCCGCCGAATCGTCCCCAGCCGCTGTCTTTTACGCCACCGAACGGCATCTGCGGTTCGTCATGAACTGTCGAGCTGTTGATGTGGCACATGCCGGTCTCAAGGCGCTCGGCGATTTTCATCGCCTTGTTGATATCACGGCTGTAAATCGCGCTGGAGAGACCGTACTCCGTGTCGTTGGCGATCCGCAGAGCGTCTTCACTATTTTCTGCGATGACAACGGAAACAAGCGGACCGAATGATTCCTCGAAGTAAACGCGCATGCCTTTTGCGACACCATATAAAACGGTAGGTGTGAAACAGGGGCCCGCTGCTTTTCCGCCACAGAGCAGCCGCGCACCTTTACTAAGTGCGTCAGCGATGAGAGCTTCCAAGCGATCGATTGTGGCTTTATTTATGACTGGACCGATCTGCGTATCCGGCTGAAGAGGGTCTCCAACTTTAAGAGTGACAGTCTTGGCTACCAGCCTCCGCGCGAATTCTTCGGCGATTGGCCGCTCGACCACAATCCGCTCGGTGGACATGCAGATCTGTCCCTGATTCATAAAGGCGCCGAATTTTGCGGCTGCCACTGCGGATTCGAGATCCGCATCCTCGAGAACGATCAGCGGAGCTTTGCCGCCAAGCTCCAGCACGGTCCTCTTCAAATATTTTGCGGCCTTTTCGGCGATGATGCGCCCTACTTTCGTCGAACCCGTAAAATTAATCCTGCGCGTTTTGGGGTGGGCAATCAATTCGTCTACAACATCTGCGGCATCCTTGGGAGCATTCGTAATAACGTTGATGACGCCTTTGGGAAATCCAGCCTGTTGCAGTATTTCTGCGATGGCGAGATGGGTTCCCGGCGATTCCTCTGAGGCTTTAAGGACTACAGTGTTTCCATAAGCGAGCGGAAGTGCCACCGCTCGCACGCCAAGAATGAGTGGCGCGTTCCAGGGCGCAATTCCCACCACAACACCGACGGGCTGTCGCGTCGCCATGGCCACCGTGTCGGGAAGATCCGACGGAATAATTTCTCCGACTAGGCCGTAGGTTTGCGCAGCAGCTTCGCGCAGAATTCCGGCGCCCAGGATGCAATTGAATATCCCCCAGCCGAAAGTTCCGCCCGTTTCCTCCGTAATCAGCCTCGCGATCTCCGGTTGACGGGAGTCCATCACGTCGGCTGCTTTCAAAAACAGACTGCGGCGTATTCCAGGAGGCGTTGCGCTCCAAGCGGAGAATGCCGCGGAGGCAGCCTCCACAGCGCGCGCGGCATCCTGACGCCCGGCCGCAGCCACGCGCGCAATTACCTCACCCGTGAACGGATTCCGCTTCTCGAACTTGCCGCCATCGAACGCGTCAGTCAGTGCGCCATCGACGAACATTTGTTCGTTTCGTATGGAATTTGCCGGCACTCGTCTCTCCTGAGGCATAGTTGTACCACTAATTTCATTTGAACTTTGGATTGCTCTAAATTCTTCCGGAAAAATTCCGATTATCGCACAGGAGGAAATGTTGACGACTTACGCAGGCGAAGTTACATAGTAAAACTTCCACTGGAAGCTATTGCTATGCTTGCTCTCGCAAGTGCAAGGAGAAAAGCTGGTGCGCAATTCCCGGGGCTACCAGACCGGCCTTGTTGTTTTAGTGTTCTTCACTTGGGGCACGGTATTTCTCGACCGGATGAGTCTGGTCTACCTGGTCCCGTTCATTGCTCCCGACCTTCATCTCTCGCACGGCCAAGTTGGTCTGCTGGTATCAGCGCTCGCCCTTACCTGGGCGGCGTCCTCGTTAATTTTCGGAGCGCTTTCGGACCGCATTGGCCGGCGCCCGGTACTGATTCCAGCGGTATTTGCGTTTTCCGTTTTGTCCTGGCTTTCCGGTATTGCGCGATCTTTTGCACAGCTTTTCGTCATCCGCTCGCTGATGGGAGTAGCAGAGGGCCCCACGTGGTCCACGATCACCGCAACTGTTGAAGCGTCTTCAAAGCCCGAATCGCGTGGGCGAAATGTCGGCATCGTGGTCAGCGCGGCTGCTCTGGTGGGACTAGCTATTGCTCCGGTGCTCACCACGCAAGTTGCTTCGAGGTACGGGTGGCGTTCCGCTTTCTTCATCGCGGGAGTTCCGGGCGTAATCCTGGGTCTGCTCCTTTGGCGCTACCTTCGAGAACCAAAACCGATCGACTCCGAAATGGCGCACCACAAGCCTTCCTTGAAGGGATATCTCTCGATCTTGCGGCTTCGAAATATATGGCTTTGCTGCATCGCAAGCGCCGGCTTCATGACCTGGCTTTACGTAATGAATGCTTTTGCGCCTCTTTACATCACCGAAGTGTCGAAACATTCGGCTACGCTGGCCGGCTTGGTGATCGGAGCCAGCGGGCTGGGAGCCTTCATCTGGGGTTGGATTTTCCCTTGGGTCTCTGACCGCATTGGACGCAAGCCCACGCTTCTGTTTGTCGCGCTTCTTTCTGCTGCGGTGCCCTTAACGTATCAAATATCGTATCTGGTAGCGCATCCTTGGCTCATGGCTACGGCCGGTTTCATTGCTAATGGAGGACAAGGAATCGCAGCGCTGACCATCGTTCTGATTCCCACGGAGAGCGCGCCCCCGCAATTTGCGGCGACTGCTATCGGATTGTCCACGCTGGTCGGTGAAGTGTGCGGCGGCACGTTGGCGCCTACCGTTGCCGGCGGTTTCGCCGAGCATTATGGTCTTGTCGCACCGCTTTGGATTGCCTCCGGCGGAGCAATCCTCGTTTTTCTCGCCGCTCTGTTCATGCACGAAACAGCGCCCGCACGACGTGGCCGACTTTCGTAGCGCTGGCAGTTGGGCGAGGGCATTCGAGGTTACTTGAATAGCGAGGCTCCATAACGGAGGACCGGTTGCATGTCGTCTGCAACGACATCCGGTTCGTAAATTTCCAAGTAATTGACACGGTGACCGGCGCTGTTCGGCTCCATCCCCCTATTGATGGATTTTTTCAAGGCGAGCGCAGGATCTCCTTCCGCGCCCATGTTTCCGCTGTTGCGTTCGCAGGAGGTGCGCAACTGAAAACCCGTAATAATTCGCCCGTTGTAACTAATCACCAGAGGGACGCCGTGAGGACCGCGCTCCTTCTCCGGATTTCCGTCGAGATTGCTGTTCTGAAGTGCAAATCGGCGCCCCAAGATAGTGATTCCCTCTTCGATAATCGCTTCCTTGGTGGGCTTGCCCTCCTGCTCATCGCGTTTATGCCGGTCATTTACAATCAGACCGAACCCCAGTGACAGCGAAACGTACTGATTTGGAAAGTCGGTCGCATACACTCGCAGTACCTTCTTCCATGCGTCTATATATTTCTCCGGGATATAACCGACACTGCGCCACTTCTGAACATCTTCTGGCGACTTAGGCAACGTGAACTCGGCGGATACCGACGTGGGTCCGGCAGCAGCGGCTACTCTGAAAGCAGGAGATTTTCCATACCTGGCGCTCAGTTGTTTCAGGAAAGCGAACCAACGTGAAAGGTACACCTCATCCCATGGCAGCGGAAGCGGCGCTAGGGTGCCTTTACCGGGGCCATACTGTAGCGGGAACATTTCGGTCTTCGCGCCTTCCAGAGCCCAAGCGGGAGAAAAAAAACCGGGGAAGATGAGGAGTTGAACCCATTTGTTCGATGATTCCGCAGCGGCGAAAAGTTGATCCAGCTTCGACCAATCCGGTTTTCCCTGGACCGGCTCAAGGTCGCGCCAATGGATCTGCAGGGCGACGCCACTGATGTAGGGATTTTTCAGTGCAGCCAGATCCAAACGATCCTGTTGAGGCTTGTTCTCTATGACGACAACGAGTCCTCTCGGTGATGCGTCATCCGTGGATGCCCGGGACTGCCCCGCTTCTGCCACTCCAATAGCCGCGAATAGCAGCACAGCACTCACTAAAACGAGCACAGTGTGAATAGCAGGTCTTACGGATCTTGGGGCACGGTGTATCAACATCGCTGCCTCCTCAGATCATTGGTAAGAATGGCGCGCCCGGAGGGATTCGAACCCCCGACCCTCTGCTTAGAAGGCAGAGAATCTTATATATCCTCTGCTTCACCGAGTTTAATAAACATATACAAACATTAAGGTTTAGGGTAGTCTCTGCCGTGCGGTTATACCCGGAGATTAACTGGTATTACCCGGTTTTACCGCCGGAGGGAGAACTTGGGTAAAACCAACTTTACCGTCAAAGCTCTCGAACGTCTAGCGCCAAAAGAGAAGCGTTTTAACCTTCTTGATTCGGAGCAACGCGGTCTCGGTATCACGGTATACCCGAGCGGGCAGAAGACATTTTTCCACCTGAAGAAAGTGCAGGGATGGCCAAGGCGCACAACGCTCGGACCGTTTCCTGAACTGTCGATCGAGGCAGCCCGCGGTAAAGCCGGCGAGCTGAGCGGGAAGTTGTCGAAGTGGCAATTGAACGACTACGAAGGACAGGATCCGCTCGAGCGGCCGAGGAAAATTTCGACGCTCGGGGAAGTGCTCAAGCACTACATCGAAACTCACCTGCAGGGCAACGCGAAAAATCCTACCCACGCGGTCAAGTATGCGAACTGGCAATTTGATACTTATCTCGCGTCCCTGCGAAATCGTCCGCTCGGCACCATTCGCCGTGAGCAGGTCCATGAGCTGCACGACAAGGTTGCCGCAGAGCACGGCGGGGTAACTGCGAATAGAGTCGTTACATTCTTACGTACTTTATACAATCACGCGACTCATCCCGATGTTGGCCTATGGGACGGCGTGAATCCCTGCGCTAAACCAAAGAAGTTTTTGTTCCGTGAGAAAAGTCGCGAGCGAACCATCCAACGCGATGAGGCGCCGAAGTTCTTCAAAGAGCTTGCGCGCGAACCCCATAGAGACTTACGTGATTTCCTGCTTCTGGCGTTGGCGACGGCCGCCAGGCGCGGAACTGTCTTCTCGATGCGTTGGGTTGACATCGACTGGAAGCGCGGACTGTGGACTATTCCGAATCCAAAAGGGAAAAAGGATAAGGAACCGCATGTCCTTCCGTTGACCAAGCTGGCGCTCTCGGTACTAAGGGCGCGCCATCGCGTGAACGAATGGGTATTCCCTGGAGTAAAGGCGCACCTCACGACGATCAGGAAGCCGTGGAAGAAATTCCTGAAGCGCGCCGGCATTCACGATCTACGCATTCACGATCTGCGCCGCACGCTTGCAACCCACGAGGGAGAAACGGGAGCCAGTAGCGAAGTCATTCAGAAAACCCTTGGACACGAGGAATCGAGCGCCGCAACAAAGATTTATGACCGCAGCGATCGGCGTGATGAAGTCCGCGGCGCTATGGATGATGCGATCGCCGCGATGCTGTCGGCTGGCAAGACTTCGAAGCGCAAGCTTCTCGCGGCTCACGTCGGGGGTGGCACGTGAAGCAAATTACCCCGGAGACCCCGGAGAGGATTTTTGGCAAAAAAATTATAAGAGACTGCCAGCGGGATTTGGACAAACTCGCAAAGGCTGGAATTCCCAGCATGTCACTGATCGCGGCGATAGTCACCGCGAAGACAGGAGCGACAGTTATGTCGGAGGAATCGAAGGAAGCTTTCCGCCAGCGAGGTGAAGATGCGAAACAATTGTCGGAGAATATCGGAGCGTTGGCCCGTAAGGGGCGCGCATTTGCAGTGGCGCCGCAGTACTTAAATCTCCTG